>Ga0302186_10000731_pt1 | contig 28614 bp, 28 predicted proteins | sample II_Bog_E1_2_FD_198782 | JGI IMG/M metagenome (GOLD analysis project Ga0302186, IMG submission 198782) | Peat permafrost microbial communities from Stordalen Mire near Abisko, Sweden - II_Bog_E1_1 | ecosystem: Environmental > Terrestrial > Soil > Wetlands > Peat | place: Sweden: Abisko... | reverse complement strand
AAAATCTATCTTACAAAGATCGGTGCTTTTATTATTTATTTAAGGTTTTCATATATAAAATATAAATTATTTTATTTAGATTTCTCCTCTGGTTCGGAGCTGGTGAAAAATCCTTTTTTACAACTTTTCATAGAATAGTGATATGGTTGAAAGATTCAAAGGGATAACTCATAAAATTTACATTTTTTTCTTATTTTTAAAGGAATTGGTTGCATTTTCAAAGCCATCATTTTCAAGGCCTGGGCTTGGAAAACATGGAAAAATTGAGAGCAATATCAAAATGTACATAATTTTATTAGTTATTTCACTATTAAAATCATATATTTGTTCAGTTAAATATATCTCATCTAAGAATCTTGAGATTATTTGGACTTCAACATGTAAAAAACCTGCGAATTAAATGTTATCAATAATCTATTTTTGCAAATAGCTGAAAAGACTCTGTCTAAAAATAGATTGAAATCAAGAAGAAGCATTGCTCAGAATTTCGAGCTAAATACAAGCAATAAACTTTCACCTGAAGAATTGGATTTAATAGATTCAACTTGTGGCACAACAAGCAAGCTTCAAATGCAAATAATTAAAAGTCTATAAAATATATGAATTTTCAATTCATTTATTGATTAAGGCTTAATCAGAGGAAGAAACAACAATAGAATAAGAAAAATGCAAAAAGTCAACACTATTGAAGGAAAATATGCGTTTTTACAAAGTTAATTCTTTTATTATGAAGATATTATAAATATTTTATTGTTTTTTATGAAGAAATTGATGATGTTAAAGGAGATGAAAAGTTAAAATTATGGCTTTTGACTCCTATTTTTGAACGAATAGTTATGATTTTTTTTAACTAAGATTTTAATTAATACATAGAATATGATTTTGAATAGTCCTAACAAAATTTTATCAGAAATCATGGTATATTTTAATCTAGATTAAGAAAAATATTAAGGTTCTCTTTAGATTTATATGTTAATTGAAGAGTTTTTCGACAATTTGATAGTCCTCAACCAAATTGAAAGGAACTTTATCAAGAAGACAGACAATAAAATTTATAATCATTATTTCAAATTTAGCTTGTCACTAAACCAACATTTTTCTATAATATAATAATAAATTTCATTAGGCTGCAAAGTCTTTTATGTTCACAAGATATAATTGAAAAAGAAGGAAAAAACATTGACGAAAGCGAGTTTATTTCTAAGCTTTTCAAATATAATAAAAAATTTTATTTTAGGGAGAAAATTGATAAAGAAGAAATGAAATTCCTCAAAGAAAATTATAATAAAACATCAGAAAAAATCAAAGTTTATGAGAGAAAAATCGATTCTTTAAAGAAAAAAATCGATAAACATGATGAAGAGATGTTCAGCTCAAATAAAAATTCCAAAGTCGTTGAAGATCTGCCATCAAATAAAAAAGAAGAATTCGAATCAGAAGAAAATGATTCAGAAAACGCGGAAGAAAAGGAAGAAAACGAAGAAATTAATGAAGCTCAAGAACAAGAGAATGTCAAGGAAGACGAGAAGGATGAAATCAGTGAAAATGAAAAAATAACGATGAAAAAAATTATGAAAAGCATAAATTTTGATTCAAACTTGAGTTTGGAAGAAATAAATTCGAAATTTCTCAAGAAATCCATAATAAAGGAAGGTAGTAGCTCAGAAATGAGTCAAAATGAAACTCAAGGAATAGAGTTTAAAGAGCATTTTAGAGAGGAAAATCATAAAGGTGATGATGAAGATGAGATCGATGAGGAAAATCCTGAACAAAATGAAATAGTGGAAGAACAGACACCTCTTAAAGTGAAATGTAGTGATTTTTTAAAACTAATTTAATATAATTTTTTTCTTTATTTCTTCAAGCAAAGAAATAATGAAATTCAAGGGAATTTTTAATTATATGATGATTGTAATTAATTTTTAAGGAGATTGGTAAAATATTGAATTCACATAAAACATCAAATTATTTAAATAAAATTTGTTTTTTTGAATGAGTTTGATTGAAAAAATTTGCCATATGTTCAAATCCCAAAACAAAAAGTTGAATAAAAAAAAAATTTTTAATTATAAATAGAAGAAAAAAAAAATTTTAATTATAAATAGAAAAAAAAAAAAAATTTACAATATTTTAAAAAAATACAATTAGATTGATCATGTCCACCTTAAAAAAGCTCCTCATTTTGTTCTTTTTAGTAGCTTTCACCTTGGCAATAGATGAGAATTTAACCAGCAGTTGTAGTGGAATAGATCATTGTGTGACATGTCATTCAGGGTACATCTTTTATGTTTGTGACCAATGCGATTCAGGATATGGTGTTGACACGAAATATGATGGAAGTGATTTATGCATCTTTTGTGATAGTGTTATTCCCCATTGTCTGGAATGCTCCAACCCTGAAGATGCTTGGAATTGTGGCAAATGTGCTCCTGGGTATAAATTGGTCACCATTCAATTCCAAGACGATATGTGTGTGCAAGAAAGCTCTAGTGGAATTGAAGAAGGAAGCCAATTTTTGGCATAAGACTAACTTTTAAGAAACTTAATTATTTAAACAGTTAAAAATGCATTGAACATTTATTTGAACTTATTAGTCTAAAAAAAATACAACAAATTTTGAATGCTCCATGAAAAAAAAACAAAGATTCATAAAAATCCCTCTTTTTTAAATTTGAACCTAATATATTGAAATCAAGATAAAGGAACATATTTTTAATATTTTTTTTTCATCTTAAATATAAAATAATTTAAAGTCTTTTCAATCTGGTCATCAATCCATCCAAGCTTTCATGTCTTTCTTTTTTCTTTGCTGATTTCATTTTTCACTTAATCATTGATTTCTTCCTTTTTCTGACACCAATTCAATTCCCATGCATTTTCTTAGTGGATTTATTTATTTTTTTAGCTTTTCTTTTGTCAGCTTTATTTTTTTCTCAATTTTCTTCAAATATATCTCCTAGTCCTTTTTCCCTGGATTATTTTATAATTATTGAAGAATGGGGCATTGAGAAAGCCACTCTCGCACAAAACCCCTCTCTCTTTATTGGGATTACCTTCCATTAATCCTGATGTTAATGGTAATCCATGTTTTCTTCGTTATTAAACCCAAAGCCAAGGTTCAAATATGTGCTAGATAGTTGACTTGTTCATCAGATTTATCCAAATCATTATCAAAATCAAGATGAGTGACATCGAAAATTATTTAGTTGTTTTGAATTTCATTTGTTTTTTTGTTTGGATTTCATTTAAATTAAATTTTCTTCTTCGTCAAAAATCTAACCAAATAAAAATAATTTGTTTTCTCTGTCATAGTGATACTCGAGGGTCAAAGCAGACAAAACTGGAAATATCGAATTCCTAATCGATTGCCCGATAAGCTTAACTTGATTTTTGAGGTTCTTTTTGTTTCATAATTAAAATCAACCTGTTTGATGACTTGAAATTCAGATTTTGTCATTGATAATGCTAAAAGAAAAATAATAAGAATTAGTAGAGGTATTAATTTCTAAACTTGAATTCGAAATGTTGCTCGATGTGTGAGGCGTTTTCTCAAATCTGGTTAAGTTTCCATCAAATTTTTAAATTCGAGATTTTATAAATGAGGAAGTTTTGGTAAAAAAATCAAAAATTGAAAAATAACTTAATTTTCAAAGTCTTCTGTCTTTTTAATATTTTCATCACAAAATAGATCGACAGATTATAAAATAAAATGGTTTCTGAAATTTTTGTAACTTCATTCTAATTATTTTGAGTTTATATACTTTTCAAAAAATTTTATATTAAATTAAATTTTCCTAACAGACGAAAATTTCATCTAACTATATCTAAAATGATTATGAGAAATAGAAAGGTCTTTTATGATGAGTCAGTTTGGGAGCGAATGGAAGCTAAAATGAAGACCTGGGTGAGAAATATATATTGTTTTACAATACCAACTGAATAAATTTTAAGATTTATGTTCTTATGCATGAATTGCTTCAGTCTCAAATATGCTCACCTTTTCTCTTTAAGATCCTGCTGCTGATCGAACACATCCAATTTTTGTATTATTCAGTCCACCCAAATCTCACATTCATGTTTTCGACTGTCTTTTACACCTACTTTCAAGAAATTATCGAATACTTCCAGGTAATATTTTTTTTTTTTGAAAATAAAATTCCATTTTTGCTTATTCAACGTAATTTAAGGTGAATTCAGTACTCATAAGTGGAACTGTTAATGTGTTTTTGGCTTTGGTGTATTTGGTGTTCGCCATCGAGATTATCATGGCAATTTTGGTTTTTGCAATTACCTACAAAATCCTAAAATTCAAAAGAAAATCATCTACCTTTTTGACATATTCCTTGAAAATCTTCAGTTTGTTTGCGCTCTTCACGAACACAATCATCACAATTCCATTCTTCAATGTCTTGATTAATGCGGTCTATTGCAATTCATCAGACCGTGTTCATGTTAACATGCAATGTTATACAGGTTTATATTTTTTGCACATGGCCTGCTCGATTATTTCATTTATACTCATGATATTTTTTTCTTTGTTGTTTAATTTGCTTTATATCGATTTAAACCCAAATTCGACAATACCTTTTGCCTCTCCACAGTCAAAAATCAATTTATACAAATTAGGGCTCAAAGGTTTATTACCATTTTATTTTGCTTTTGACTATAATGTAAAATTTAATTTTATAATATTTTTTTAATAAATTTTTTTATTTAGGGGAGTTTTATCACAGAATACATTCCAATTTTGACTGTTTTGTATTTCATCTTGTTATTTTTCCGTTATACCACTCCACCATATTATAATAAATCTGTATATTATACTCTGATAGTCTGTGAAACAACCATTTTTTGGGTTTCCTGTGTTGGAGTCATACAATGCGTATATTTATATTATTTTTTGAATTAGATTTTTTTTTTTAGTTTTTAGACTTGAGTACGACACAGAATATTGGTTTGTTTTACATGGTAATAGGAGTTCCATTGGTAGCTATAGCGTTCATCAAAATGCTAGATTATAAAACATGGGGAATCATGAAAATGACCGTGAAAAGTTTCAAAAAAGACACTGATGTTGAGAATTATGTTCTCATTTTGATTGAACTAATCGAAAATAAAGGTTTATTCCATTTTTATAATTTTGAAATCATTGTTTTGTTCAGATAAACCAGAACAAAGAATTAAATTGGAAGGAATGCTCAAGTTTCATCTGAAAAATTGTAGCAAAACTGCGGAACAATGCGTTTGCAATTTGTTAGCACAAGATAATTGTAAAATTTTTCATTTAAAAAAAAAGTGATTTTTTCCTTGTAGTAAAAGAAGAAGAAACACCGGCCAAACAAAGACGATGGTATCTTTTCATCAAAAGTATCATGTCTGATTCACTTGAGAAATTCCCGAAAAGTCCGAAATTACATATTCTCAATTCATATTTGCAACATGAAAAATTGAAAAACAAATTTAAAGCTCTCTTTGAATTAATGATCACTGAAGAAAATAAACCCAACATCCAAGAAGAATTCTCGATTTATCGTTATAAGTAAATGCATTCATTCATTATTTTACAGAAATTTAATTATTTGAAATTCAAACAGAAATCTCATTGAAGAAGAAATGATAGAAAATGACCTTATCAATAATGAGACAAAAGGTGTCGATGTGAACGTAATTGTTCATTTTCAGAATAAATTTGTCGTGTTTCAAAATGCAATTGAGAAATCAGTGAGCCTTCATTTAGAATTTTGGCGTGAGCTTCTAGAAGAGAATCCAGATATTCAAAAATTGCAAAACTTAGGAAGCAAAATCACCAATACCGTTGAAACCACCTCCGACCTTTTTAAAAAGCTAAATGAAATGAATCCAAATCATATAAGATGCTTAGAAATTTATGGTAACTTTTTAAAAGAAATAGTGAATGACGATAGTGAGGGACAAAGAATTCTTGAAAAGTATCTAAATTTTTGGTTTTTTATTAAATTTTATAATTTTGCTTAGAGCTGATTATATTGGAAAGAGTTCCATTGCAAATAAGCAATTTATTGACAATGAACGATTGAAATATGGAGAAAATAGCAACACTTGTATTCTCACATGTGCAGGCAATTTCAACTCGATTGGAACTGTGACAAATTCCAATAATGAAATTACAAGAATCCTTGGTTATTCCAAAAATGACATCATTAGTCAGAATATCAGTAGAATAATGCCTAAAATTTATGCTGATTTGCATGATGGATTCATGCGATCGTACTTGGAAACATCTGAAAGCAAAATTATTGGATTAGAAAGGCTTGTGTTGCCACAAAATAAACAAGGGTACTTAGTTCCTTGCACATTGATGATAAAAGTGTTGCCTAATCTTGATGAAGGTATTCAAATAGTTGGATTTCTAAAGGATATTGATACTACCAGCGATTTTATGAAAAACACTTATGATACAGATGAAAAAGTATTAATATTTTGTTAACAAAATAATATATGTGTCAAAGGTTCATTATATGGTCTACAGTGGAGAAAGTGGAGTTATCCAAGGAATTAGCTATAGTTGTTTTACATCCTTTGGAATCATTGCATCTTTAGTCTATGGGAATACATCAAACACAAATGAATTCACCATTGATGCAGTCGCTCCTGAACTTATGAATCCTGACAATGGTGAGGAATTAAAGAGTCCAAGTGGTCTAATTGTGACTTTTGATACCAGTCAAATCCAACAAAACTTTTTATTGGGACAAGGAGAAAGTGATAATGAAAGTGAAGAAAATTTGGAAGAAGAAGGAACTGAATATCAGTATATAGTTAATTTTTCAATAATTATTTGAAAATTAAAATAGGGAGAAACAAAACAAATACAGAAAGACAAGAGTGAGAGCTCATTTGATCGATGAACAAGAATTTGGAGAGGTTCGGGTTAATATTTTGAAATTCGTGGAAGTGAGTGAATCAGAAGATATGGAAAAGCAAAAGTCTTTCGATCCTGAGGGCAAGGAAAGCCCAAACCAAGGGGTTGTGAAAAATCCTGGAGCAAGTAAATTGGAAAGCAATGAAGTTAAAGAAACAGGCAAAAATTATTTTAATTTTACGATTTAAAATTTAAAATTTTAGTTAAAAAAACCAACGATAAAGAAGACGAAAAAGAGAAAGACACTAAGGAGAAGGATAAGGGAAACCATGAAGGAGGAGATGTAGATAAAAGCGAAAAATCATCAAATATCTCAGGTCCGGGAATTATTTTCTTTTTGACCTTAATATAATTATTTATTTATTTCCGTCTTTTCATTTTTTTCTGATTTTGTTTTTTAGCTGCATCAGTTAATGAGGATTTGAGACAGCTAAAAGATTTCAAAGCTTTGATTTCAGAGAAAACTGTCCCAAAATCGATTAAAATTCTTAAAAGAACAGTTTGGCTTCTTGGGATTATTTTGATCATTATTACAGGTTATTAAAAAACAGAAATTTGTTAAGTTTTATCTTGAATTTTTAAGCTGTGGAATTAAGTCAGAAGATGAGTCAAAGTTCAAGCATCAGGGCAGGGACAACAGCGCTTTATAATGCTTATACTCGAAATAGTATGTTGGCCGATGTTTGTTATCAAGTCCGACAATTATACTTATTAGCCTTGTAAATATATATTAAATTACCTTAATAATTAAACTGACATAGTTCTCTCATTGACACCACTCAGGAATCAGCAGCTACCTTTGACACAGATATAACAACTAATGTATAAAATATTTAAAAATCGAAAAATTTGAGAATTTATTATTTATTAAATTTTTTAATGAAAAGCTGAATAATTTGGTGAATAATTTACAAAATCTCCAATTTGAAATCATCAAAGCTAGAATTGTTATGGATTCCCAATCAACTGATGATAGTTCAAACGAATATTACAATATTCAATTTTTATTACAAGATGGGACTATTCAAGTCTATCAAAATATCTATAATGATGCACTTTTCCAAGTATATTTTGTATTTATATAAATTTAAATTTAATTTAATAGTTTATAACGTCTGCTTCCTCCTTAGCTAATTCCACAACAGCCTCATTTTTGGTAAGTGACATTGAAGACACTCAAAAGAACTTTTATTATGTTATAATAAACGGATTAGGAATTCTAAGAACAGGAAGTGATTATATTGCTGGCATATTCTATAATTTCTATTATGGGTTGGCAAATACTTTCCAAACACAATTTGAAATCATTATGATATTAGGAATTGTTTTCCTGATCTTAGCTATTTTCATTTTGATTCCTATAGTTTTTTCAGTTCATAGAACAAATAACCGTGTGTTATCTCTTTTTGGAACAATCCCTTTGCTTGAGATTAGAGAACTCGCATTAAAATGCGAAAAATATATTAGCAACTTTTTGGAAGATCAAAATGAAAAAAGATCTGAATCTGAAGAAGGAGAGGAAGATAAAGAAGGGGAAAATGAAAATGAAGAAAACAGTATTTAAATATTTTTAATTGTTTTTTTTTTTTTTTAAACTATTCAAAGATGGAGAAGTATTCAAATCCCAAACTAAAGAAGGAAAAGAATATTTTGAGGTTAACAATGAAGATGGAGGTGAAGTGAATCATGAAGGAGTGAAGGTAAATATGACCGAGAATAGTGAGGTCCAAGACTCAAAAGTGAACGAATCCAAATTGGGTGTGAAACCATCTGAAATAAAGTTAATAGAATCCAAATTAGTCGACTCAAAAATAGCTAACTCAAAACTTGACCCCAAAGCATCAAACATTGCTGCTTCCAATATCAAAGTTAGCAACGTTGATTCTCATAAATCAAAAACCCTTCATCCACACTCAAAATCAGGGAAACCAACTCAAAACTCGAAATTCTCAAAGGGAAATAACAAGTCAAGTTTGGGAAAAAGTGCTGTTAGTAATGCAACCAATCAAAAGAGCAATGTCAAGAGTTCCAATGCAGATGAAAAAAGCAACATCAAAGTGAATATTAGCGAGAAAAAAGATCAGCCTAACAATTCTCAAGCGAATGACTCTAAAAAACCAGCAGATAAAGATAAAAAAGATGTGCCCAACAAGAATACTAATACTGGAAAACCAGGAGAAAAAGACAAAAATGCTAAAGATAAAGCTGCTGAGGAGAAAAAAGATGAGCAGATTGAAGATTTGGAAAATATGAGGACTCAAAAATTGATGAATTCCAAAGATAATAACAGGAAGATTGTGGTTTTTCAATTCGCTTTCATTGCCCTTTTGTTTGTCATATATTTCATTGTGGATTTTATTTTGGAGGTTGATTATTTGAATAATATCAGACAATTATATTATCATTTACAATTGGTTTCAAACAGGCCTTCAATCGTGAAATATACAATAGTTTTTACTGTTGAACAATTGGCAACAGCATCCATTCAAATGCAAAACAGTTTAGTGTTTACAAATGGCACATATATTGATGTCCGAAATTATTATATGAATTATATTTATGATAATGAACGGAATATCTTCGAAACAATGACTCAAAGCTTGCCTTCGCAGTTTAATACTTATGAAAACATTTTCCAACTTTATAACTATGATGATCTTTGCCAGAATTATTACGAAGCAACAACAACCCAAGCCCAATATCAGAGTATTTGACAACAAAATTATCATTTTTTTAAAAACGTTTATAGGTTGTTTGGACGTGTCTAATGGATTGCTTCAAAAAGGTTTGAGGACCTCTATCGTTTCGCTTGCAGAAAACAGCAGAGATATTATTTCAGAATATTTTGTGGCAAACATGCCGACATCTAGTATTTTCACTTCATACAATGCCAATCTAACTCAAACAACAAGTAATCATATAAATTTAATTTGTTTTTTTTTAATTATTACTTTAAAGTTCAAATAATGCAAACCATGGTGCCTAGTATAGATTCCTTGAATCAACTTTTTCTGAATAATTTCAGTTCATATTGTGATTATCAAGATAGCACAGAAAACATAAAATTTTCAATCTTTATAATCATGCTTTTTGTTGTGTTCCTTTTCATTTGGACTCCATATTTAAAGAATTTAAATACAAAAATATGGAGAACGAAAGGGATGTTGAATATGATACCAATGGATATTATAAGCAAAAACGAGAATTTGAAAAACGCATTTATTTCTGGAGATATTTTGCAAGCAGTTAAATAAAGAGAAAAATCAATAAATAATACCTTAGAATAAAATTACGATAAATAGAATAGGAAAAACAATTAATAAAAATTTGCGGTTGACGAAAATTGCTATGAAACAATTTTCGCAGAAGGTTTTTTACAGTTCGCGTGAAGACAATGGAACTCAAGATTATGGAGTTGACAATTCTCCATTTTTCTTTTCTAGGAATAAATTTAAAATTTTTTTTTTACACAATTTCTGATTTTTTTCTAAACTAAAATTTTCGCAGAAGGTTTTTTACAGTTCGCGTGAAGACAATGGAACTCAAGATTATGGAGTTGACAATGCTCCATTTTTCTTTTCTAGGAATAAATTTAAATTTTTTTTTTTTTACACAATTTTCTGATTTTTTTCTATTGCCATTCATCTCAGACTTTTTTACTCTCTTATAAATGTCCATATCCCTTTGCTTTTTTTCTCAACAACTCCCAATTTCCCCACATCCCACAATGCCTCCCACACATTTCTCCCATCATAATTATATCTCACACCCAATACTTTTTTAATGAAATTTGTGGCTTCTTTTGCGTGGTAATGAGGCAGAGCCGAGAATAAATGATGTAAAACATGTGTGGATCCAATGTCAAAATGTAGAGCATTGATGAATTCAGGATATCCCCTATCAATCGTTGAAAGAGCTCCTGTTAACCAATCCCACCCGTCTTCATCATAGTGAGGGATATCTATATCACTATGTTGCAACCACGTATAACCAGTCAGCCAAGCATTTACCACCAAGTAGGGACCAAGATAAACTGCTAATACTTCCAAAAAATTTCTTTTCTGCGTCCAAATATATAATGCTAAGAATACAATTCCCACTCCCAAGTCTGAAAGCAAAACTTTGGGGAGTTTCTTCAATGGAAAGAGCTTATTCGGAACAAAGAAATGGCTCGTAAAGCCTCGTTTGGGACCTCCAGATTTCCCAAGGAACATATAAAACGGCCAGCCCAGCATTAGCACAGAAAAGATTTCTTTGATGGCCCAAGCATCGGTTCCAATAAATTCCCTTAATTTCATTTTGAACTTCCCACTGGGTTTCTCAATGGTGTCAGGAACATAGCCCTCTCCTTCTGTCATGTGATTCGTTCTGGTATGATGGACGAAGTGGCTATGTTGCCAAGAGAAATAAGGGACCAAAAGACTGCTATGGAGGATAAAACCAAGGAGATTATTCTTCCAACCAACCACAGAAAAAGCATAATGGCCACATTCATGACCCAATACCCAAAGACCAGTGGCCATTGTCCCACAAATTAACGCATAGATTACCCATAGAGGCACTGCCCAAAGAGTTAATGGGAACAGATTAAAGGCTAGGAAGGAAGTGCAAAAGATCAAAGCCAAAGATTTAACCAGGCTTATCAAGAACCGGAGCTCGCTTCTTTGAAAGAGGCGCTCTGGGATTGATTTGCGCAGAAGCTCGAGTGTGAGTTTGGGAGTTTGAGGTAGTATTTCTTCTGAGTGCATAATTTTTGGTTTTTGAATTAATATGTCTATGATTTTTTATAAGACCTATATGACGTTAAAGGACCAACTTTTTGATGGACTTTTAATTTTATTTGACAATAATTTTTTATTTGAATCTACTATACCTATTCAAATTGTTTCTATACAGATAATATTATAATTTATCAAAAAATTTGAGTTTATTAGGAAAAAAATGAAAAAAAAAATCCTTTTTTTTTCCATCATCAAAGTCTTAAATGTTCTGAGTCTTATTTAAAACTAACTACTCATTCTTTCACGAAAGTTTCAAAAGACTTCCTCTTTTATTGATAAAGTTCTTTCTTAAGACTTTGGATTCACATCTTAAATCACATTTTTGAGAAAAAATCGGTCTTTTTAACAATTTGATTACTAAGAGACTGTAGTATATATAAGAGCAGAAAAAATTAATCCCATTATTTTCTCTTTAATGTTATTTTAATTTTTTTTTTTTACTGTAATTATTCTTTGAAAATATCCTTTTTTCCTTTTGAATATTAATTTTTTGAAAATCTCCATTTTTCCTACTATTTTTGTTATTCAACGAAAGAACGACTTATTTCTTTTTATTCAAAAACCAGTCTCAAAACTCTAAAAATTCAAAATGAGTTCTTGCAACTCAAGAATAGCTCCTCATTATAATAGGGTAAATTTAAAAATTCAGAAAGCAAATGAGAATATTTTGACTTTCTTTTAATTTTCTTGAAAAGCTTCATTTTTTTAAATAATTTTTCTTTATTTTCTAATTATAAACATCTTATGCTTTAAAACCCTGGAAATAAAAAAATTTCAAAAAAACCTGCAAAATTTCAAATATCTAAATGGAGATCATCATAGACAACAAAATCCGAGACTGGGTTTTTTTACCCTTGATCTTCGTGATGTTCATGGTAATCTTAATACAATTCCACTTCTTTACTCTGTGCCCATTGCCTATAGGTTGGAATATTCAGATATTATCTTAGCCTATACATGAATAATTACAAAGTGGCAGATGTAGTCAAAAGCAAGCAACAATATGCTGAATTATGTGACACGTAAAACCTTGAATTTTCTTAGATAAAAATTATGATAAATTAGTAATACTGTGGCGAAATGTGCTAAACTTATCTCGAACAACGGATTAATCTCTGAAAATTCCTTCAAAATGCGAAAGGTGTTCTTCTGCAAGAAAAACGGCGGCTACCTTTATAAACATAAGGATACCAAACCCAAAGATCCAATGTCCGGTATGATGATGAATAATAACATGTTGAGTGACATGTTGAAAAACAACCTTTCAATGGCCGTGTCCACGATGATGCAATTCGCCTGGGTGTCCTATTTTTTCTCTGGCTTCATTCTGGCCAAAGTACCTTTCCCATTGACTCAAAAATTCCGAGGAATGTTACAAAGAGGTGTGGAAATCCAGAATTTGGATGTGAAATATGTGAGTAGTTTATCTCTATACTTCTTGATTTTGTTCGGATTGCATGGACTACAAAGCCTGATTTTGGGTGCGGATATGGATAGTAATTTCTATATTTTGGTATATGTCTTTTAATATTTTGAATAAAAAGGTGAGGAGATGAAGAAATTAAATGGTTAGAAATGATGAAAAAAGAGAAAATAACAATTTTTTTTAATATTAGATATGCAACAGATGAATATGATGGGAGGAGGAGGAGCAAGCCAAAAGATGCCTGGACAACAACAAGATTTCAACAAATTATTCTCAACTGAAAGAGGTTTATTTGAAATATATTTGTTAATTAATTTGTTGGAATTATATAGAAAATATCGAACTTGTGAAACATAAATGCATTGTAGAAAACAGCGAAGATGTGTTATTGGAAAAATTGAGGAAAATTAAACATCATTTGAAGAAATAGGGTATTTAGAATAAAAACTTCCTAAAACAAGAAAAAAACCCTCAAAAAACTTAACATTTTTAACAATAAAACTAAAACAAGTTTTATTTTATCTTAATTAAATATGTTTTTTTATATTTTTCTATCATTTCTTCAAACCGAGAAAATTGAACTTCGGAACGGCATTTTCCTCATTTTTTCTAATGTTTTGCGTTTGATAATTGCTCAAATTTTGCAAGAAATTCACATGATTTTGTAAGATGTTATTGTTCATCATTCTCTCATTTTTCAGATAATTCATCATTAAAGGGTCATTGAAAGCATTCCTCATGTGAATCCCATTATTATTCATTTGGGAATACAATTGTTGTTGGATATATGCGGGATTATTTAGCTGAGGAGGAGTCATCATTGGTGGGAATTTTGTTGAAAAATAATCATAATTACCATAAGGATTCATTGGATTCATTGAATTAATAGGAGGAATCATCATATAATTGGGCTTGAAAAAAGATGGGAAATTTGGAAATTGTTGTGTGGGTTGGAAAAAATTGAAGAGAAATTGGAAGGAGCTATTTCCGGAAAATTGGTTGTTATTTGAAGTAAAAGGGTGAGTGGGAGGGTTGCTTTGTCCAATCTTATATTAATTTTATTTATAAAACAAAAAACAAAATAAAAAAGAAAAAAAACGAAAAATAATAAAATTACATTGATGTTTGATGGTTTCTTGGGAGTTTCTGAAGAGGGTTCTTCGCTTTTAATCGTGATTTTCTTATTGTCTTCAAGGATCTTTTTTGGGATTCTTCCGGTTTTTTTTTTAATTTTTAAAAAACATGACAAGGGTTTTTTTCTTTCATTCTTTTTTAATGAAATCTTGTTTTTTTGGTGTCTTTTTCTCCTCAAATTCATGCCTAAGTTTTTCTTCTTAATGGCTTTAGACTTGGTGATGATGACTCTAAGGAAAATATTATAAAAATAGGAAAATTTCGTTTTATACTTAGTTTTATCTCGAATTTGTTCCAATTTGATTCTTCTATAAGAAAACCATTTTCGTATCTGTCTTCTTGAGCATTTTATCACATGAGACCTAAAAAAATGAGTTTTAACTAAAAAAAGGGACTATAAATTACAATTCTGTGTATTTTTTCGCTGGAGGCCTTGGATTTTCCTTGAAACTCTTCTCTAAGATCGATTCCTCCTCTTTGGTGAAAATCTTCCTTTTCTTGGGAAATTATAAATTTCGGTTAATTTTTTTTTGCATACTTTATAAGTTTCAATAGTGCCAGTATTGAGGTATTTCCTGCGTTCATGCTTGAACCAATTGATGATTTTATCAACTGGCTCATTGATTTCCTTGGCCAATGTGTCATAATCATTTTTTGATGGGTAGTAATTCTTGAAGAAACAATGAATATTAATTTTCCATTTTAGTTTTTTTGTTATTTAGTAAAAAAAGTTTTCTACTTCTTCAAAGAGTTTTCTCATCAGAGCTTGATGCTCTTTCGTGAATTTCGAATATTTTCCACGAATTGAGTTCCTTTTGAAAACTAAGTCCAAACAATCATTGGAATTTTTCTAAAGAAAAAAAAGACCTCAGATTTTTAGGAAAAAAATAAAGACCGACCCCAAACATTTGAACTTATAAAAATAAAAAATTATGAAGAAAACAGCTCAAAGTGGAAAATAATATTAATATAAAGATTCCTCAGATTTCACAAATCAAAAAGACCAATATCTTTGAATTCCAATCTTGATTTAAAATATTGATAAAATTATTATTTTCATGTAAAAAAGATCGAGGCGTTTTTATGAGGCCATTTTTTAAAAATATTAGAAACTGTCAAAAAATGATAGTTTTTTTAATTTGGAAATAAGACTTTGAAAATTTTATATTTAAATTTTATTGGGTTCATCCGATTTTTTGGAATTTTGATAAAAAAAAATAAAAGATATCATCTGCTTGATGTCGTCATTTTTTCATATTTGAAATTTCAAATTTATGGCGAATTTTGAACTCAAACGCAAATTTTGCAATTATCTTGCTTGGCTCAAATCGCTTAATTAATTTTATTCCAAATTTTCTGAATTAATTTTTTTATTTCAAAAGTTTTGCTGAAATGATTCAAAATGACTGTGTTAAAAAATGGCATTTTTTTTAGCATTAAAAAATGAAGAGGCTTTTAAACCATTTTTAAATCACTTAAAACTATTATTTAAATTTATAGTCAAAATTTTGGGTTTCTTCTCTTTTTTTTTTCCTTTATTTTTTCTTCATTGGGTTTCTTTTTCTTTCAAATTTCTTAAATTTTCCATGGCATTTCTCAGCCTATCAAAAGAATTTGGATCCATAAACGATGCAAAGGCATTGATATTTAACGCTAAATGGATTTTTTTTATATAGACATTGTCTAAAATAATGAAAAAAAATACATGGGTCTCTTAAGAAAAATGAATGTAATTCGAGGATCGCCTCTCCAAAATTTTCATTTGTTTTGATTTTTTCGACAATTTTCAAAATTTCTTCATTTTTCTGCAAATTTGACCCAAAAGCGCCTAACTCATTCGGGGATATCTTTTTATCTTTCGCATTGTTATTATTATTATATATTTGTCTTGAAATCATTTCGATCCATCTTTTGAAAAAAACAAAGCCATAATATATATAAATTTAATTAATTAAATTTTTTTTTTTTTAAAAATAACCTAAAAATGCATTTGTCTGGTTTTTCATGTGTGGAAATGATATGATAATAATCCATAATCGCAGCACCTTTTATGTTGATGATTTCATTGATGATGGTTTTGATAGTTTTGACTCCCAGATCCTCAGTGTTTTGGAAATTCTCAATAGAACATTCACAACAATAAAGATGAAACTTGAGGAACAATTTGCTCAGATCCAACCGTGGCAATAGATTTTCCATAATTTTCGTTAATTTCAAAAGGCATTTTATTAACAAGGCGATGAATTTCGAAAAGGGGTTCAATTTTCGATGTTTTATCATCAGATCGAATAGAACTTGATAGATAGTGTTAGGGGAACATACTTCAAGTATTGTCAACATAAGGCTATTCAAATTCTTTAATGGGGTATTATTTCTGATGGGCTTATTATTATTAACAGGGTTGATAGTATTTGGTATAGGAGGTTGTTGATTATTGTTGAAGATATTGGCTGGAGGCTTATTATGAGCATCTTCAAGTAATAATTTCTGTAGGATATTCTCCACTAATTCACACATCACATCATAGGCGATGTTATCTAAAAGGAACTTGTTTTTGAAAATTTTCTGTGTGATTTTCACTAAGAAATTGATGAATTCATCAGGAGCATTGGAATTATTATCCAAAGCATCAGGCCTAAATAAAGCGCAAATCACTTTAGCTATGTTAGTGGATTCCTCTTCAATAACTCCTTTATATTCTAAGGTTTCCTCTGATAGGAAATTGCAAATATTTAGCAAAGCATCGATTTTACCTGGAATACTCGACCAATTCAAGACTTCTAAATTATTTTGTAGGATCATCTTCTTGGTTAAATTGCTAGTCTGCATAGGACTTGGACTTTCATTCATTATACTAAAATTGTTGAAATTTTCCAATGCCATTGTTGGGACCCCGAAAGAATTTCTTGGATGGCTTTTTTTCTCGAAATCCAATTGATTTTCCATCATTTGATCATTAATATTCATGAGTTTATTAACATTTTTCGGAGGGTAAAATTGAGGGTTTCCCCAGAAAGAATTGATATATTCGCAAGGGAAGAAAGAAAGCAATAAATTATTGATGGTTTCAATTTTTTCCCTATATTTATTGAAATTGATCTCCTTGACTTTTTTCAGACAATTTAAAATTATTCGAGCCTCGCTTTCAAATAAACTCGTTTGATTTTGGCTTATTGTTTGAAGCGTCATAAAGATAAAATCCAACATTTCTCCTATGAATTCATCATTCACATAATTGAACAGCTTAAAAAGCACCCATTTGAATATCAGATCAGAATTCTCAATCAAGCTCATAGCCGAAATGTTCTGTTTTAATTGAATTAAGCCTTCCAAAGCTCGTTTCAAATCAAACGAAAACAATTTCTTTCCAATGGCATCAGAAAAAATTAATATCATCTTTTCCTTGAGATTCTCAATAAGATCATCATTTATTAGATCAATTGGCCAAGGATTTAGAATTTCTTGTTCCATACGTCCTGACTTATTATTAATGAATAATAGCTTATTATTTTGATTGTTTTGATTATTATTATGGCTTTCTAAAGTTATTATCTTATTGGTTAATTTCTCATTAGTTATCATTGATGGCTTGAAATTATCATTAATAATGGGCTTATTATTATTATTATTGTCTTTTTCATTAGTATTTGTCAGATTTGGAATTGTGGATTTATAAGCCAAGCAATATTTTTCAAATAAAGGCTTGATCTGAGGAATTAAAGTAGATCTCATGTTTTTTATAGATTCAGCGAAAATGTTTGGACCTAAAGTCAAAACTATCTTTTCATTCAATTGATCAGCCATTAATCGTATTTCCTTATTCTTATCAACCAACATCCCCAAAAACATGGGAATCAGGCCTTTCAAATTCGGGAATTTCATCAATAAACCCACGTTTTTCAAAAGCCAATTCAAAACTTCTTGTTTCATTTCGACGCTTTGCGAATCTTTATTTTCATTATTTTGTAAAAAGACGGCCAAATTATTCAATATAAACTCAGGACCCAAGCCGTTTTCCATTTTATGTAAGGCATTCACCACATCGCAACGAACCAAAGCCTGTTTATCTGATAAACTCGATAATAGATGCTGAATAAGGAATTTCCCATGATTGAAGAACTCTTTTCCTGAACATTCTGCGAATTTAGCCACTAAATTTATATAAACTCGCAATAAACTCTTGTTTTTCTTATCCTTCAAACCGCTTTTTAAGCAATTATTGAATTCGGTCAAATTATCAACCGAAATTCTTGGATTTACTGTTAGGATCTTATCAATTTCGTCTAGGCCTTCCTTTTGAACCTTCCAATCAGGATCGGAGAGCTTTTTGAGATTTTTATTGACCTTTTATTAAAAACATTATAAATAACTAAAAATTATTAGAAAAAATCAATAAAATGAAAAATTATTCGAAAAAAACAATAAAATGAAATTTTTTTTAAAAAAATCAATAAAAAATCAATAAAAAATAATTTCAAAATCAATAAAAAATCAATAAAAAATCAATAAAAAATCAATAAAAACCAAGAATAAAAACCAAGAATAAAAAATCAATAATAATTTTTAAGTACTTCATTGCTGACATCAACTCTTGGCAATGATTCCAATAAATCCATTGGGTTCTTAGACAAAATCTTATCATTTTCCTCGAAAATAGCGATTTTCGGCTTTTTATCGTTTTCCTCCAAAATTTTCACCTTCGCGAATTCGTTTTGCAAAGTCTTGAAAAACGAAGGGCTCAAATCTTTCAAAAATAGATTCAACTGTTGTCCGAAATAAGAATAAAGGCTTTTCATAAGTCCAATAGCAGCTTGTTTCAAAGAAGGATTCGTGCTAATAGTGAGTAATTTCGCGAATTCTATGAGTTCTTTAAAAGGGAGGTTTTGAAGGGAAACCAAATCTATGATTTTAAGGAAAAAACCCACTATTTCATTAACAGCCTTGATATTTGCTTTTTTGATATCTTCATTGATAGTTTCATTGAATTTCATGATAAATTCCATCATTAGGAATTTCGGTGATGTATAATTAAGGACTTTTATTGTGAAATTCCAAAGAAACTCTGAATATTTATTGCCATCCTGCATTTTCTCCATTAAAAAAGCCACTATCAAGTTGAAAATCTTCTTCGAAATGAGGTTTTTTGATGATTCTGCGCATGAAATCAAAAGACTATAAAATTCCTTAATTAGATTGATATTAGATTCCTTCCATTCTTTGAATCTGTTCTTTATTATTATGAGTAAAGCTTCAAGAAGAAGAGGGTTTTCCTCTATTTTGGAGATATAATTCCTTGAGATTTCTTTCAAAGCCTCGTTTTTCTCAGTCCAAACATTTGAAGGTTCCATTCCTTTGAGGAAAAACTCGAAATTGTTATCTTTTAGGAGCTGTTCAGAGGCTTCGATGGTCATTTTCTGAGACTCAGAGTCTTGAATTTGTTCGAATGATTTGGCTTTGTTTTTCTCATTAGCTTTATTGCCTTTATTATCTTTCTTATTGATTTTTTCATTATTTTTGTTATTATTTCCAGACATAAAGCCATTTATAGCTATATTCTTATTTGAAGAGGCATTATTATTGTTATTATTGTTATTATTGTTATTGTTGTTATTATTAGAAGCATTTTTATTAGAATCACCTCTTTCATTTCTATATTTTTCCTCATTATCCTCGATTTTCTGCATTTTATTGGATTGAATATCATTAAAAAACCCAGGGATCAACTCTTTCCCATAAATTCCCTTGATTTTCCCTAATATCTTCGATGAATAATCCCTGACTTCCGCAGAACCATCATCTAATAACCCTTTCATTAAAGGGGCTATTGTCTTAATACTTTGTTGATATTTCTGAGGATATTTCAACATTTTCTCTAAAAACTTCTCAAACCAAATCAAACTATTCAATTTAATCCCCAACACCTTCTCATTTAAAGCATCCTTAAAATCATCCAAAATCTCATCTATATTCCCTAGACAATAAAGGAAATTCTCTAATGATTTATGCGTTTCCTGGATTACAAAGGTCTTTTTTTCCTTGAATTTCATAAGTAATATAGGGAAAAACGTCCTGGCTGGCGAATTGAAGGCTTTTCTTAAGGATTTCGCTAAAAGACCTAATATCTTCACCCCGCAACACATCACATTCACATTATTCTCATTGAGGATTTTCTTAATTAAAGCTAAAATTGGATGATAATTGGTGTTTTGGAGCTTGGGGACGGCCGCAGCAGAGATAAATTCATCGAGAAGCTCCTTTTTTTCATTCCATTTGACTTGATTTAAGACTTTTTCGCACCAATTATCATTGAATTTATTGAAAATATCCACACCTTCGAGAAGTTCGAACATGTCATTTTCATTGATTTGAGCTTTATTGGATTTATCAGAAGTCTTATTTTCTTCTTCGATTTCTATAAGGAGAAGAGGGGACATTATAGTGTTTTTGGGCCATTCTTCAATGAATTTCTCGAGATCTTGTTTGATATTTTTCTTGAGATTCGAGGTGAAAATAAGCATATTTTCTCCAATCCATTTATAAGCTTCTTTATAGAATTCCAGAACTGCAGATCTAATGCCTGAGACTGGAGAATTGGCTAGTTTTTCCATTTCTGGATAGAAATCCTTTAAGAAATCTAATTTCTTTACTCCATAATTGGTAATGAGTTTAATGATTATTTCAAAGGAACTGAGAACGACCTATTCTATGATATAAGGAAAAATATATAGATATATATGAAGACCTTTTGATTTTTATGAGGCAAAGATTCCAATAGGACTTCAATAACACTTGATTTATCGATTTTAATGAAGAAAAAGGATATTATATTATTGATGAATTCCTTGATATTCGGCTTTCCTGTGATATAGCCTTTTTCTATTATAATCTTCATGAAGTCTTTCCTATTGAAAGTCTTGAATATTTCAAGATTCGCCTTATTAGTCAATAGGAAAAAGGCTTCTAAGGCCTTTTCCTGAGCCATGAGATTCGAATCAGAAGCCAATCGAGGAAAATCATCAAGATATTGTGTTAAAATTTCATCGTTTTTCTCTGTAACTAATGAGAAAAGCCCTATTAATTCATTAAGAGCCAATTGTCTGGTTTTCCAAAGCTTCGATTTCAATCTTTCGGCTAAAGGAAGCACTGATTCGTTTTCGGGTTGTTTATTGGCTTCATGCGAGGCTTGGAAATCTTCAAATATAAGAAAAAAAGAGGATTTTAGATAAGATTTGAATATATTATTAAGACTTTCAGGGTATTCTTCAATGAAAAACTTGCTTTTTTGACCGACTGGGATTTCGTTTGGGTCTTTAAAAGAGGGTTTTTCGAGTTCTATTGAATGAAAAGCTTTGAAAATGAAGGAGATTTTATAAGAAAAGAAAGGAAAAGAAGGCTTTTTACAAGTATTGGGTTTCAAAGATAAGGGATTTGAGAAAAGAGGGTTATTTTCCTTGTTTTCTGGTTCCATGAAATCTTATTAAGAGTTAATATTATAAAATAGTTAAATCAAGGCTTTTTTACTTGAAGAAGTCATTGATATTTGATTATTTGAAAAAATCCCATTGTTTTCTTTATTTTCAGGCTCGATTTCAGCCTTTTGATTGGCTTTGAAAGGATCTTTATAGAGAAAAGGATTAAAGAAAAGAAATGACTGGGAATTATAGAAAAGAACTCACTTTCGATATTAAAAGAGGAGTTCATTTGAAATTTCTGTAAATTTATAATTTAAATTCAAAATTCAAAGAAGGAGGCTTTTAATTAATAAATTAAAGCTTAATTAAAGCAACGAATTCCAAAGAACTTCCGAATTATCGAAAATCAAAAACTCTTCTTTTATATTAATTTTTATTAATTCGTTTTATATTTTCCATTGAAAAACTACTTTTTTCCTTAAATGAAAAAATCACGATTCGAAAACAAGGGCACGGTAAATCTACTCTTATTTCTTCATCAATATTTAAAAAAATCCTTTGAAAGTTTAAAGAAAACGAAGCCAATGTTGAAAAGATAATGGATCCAATTCCAATTGAAGAGGAATTCGATGAAGAAAACAAAATCAAGGAAATCAACATAGAACATGATCTCCAATTCCTCTTTAATGCTACCACCACCTATGTAGAAGATCCTAATGATATTGATATTCAAAACGTATCGATTATAGAGGAATTTATCAAAAATCAAAGGTTTATTATAAAAAAAGTATAAGTTTTTTAGTTTTTTTTATATTTTTAGCGCAGAAATCGCACAAGAATTGTTCAAAATGATGTAATTATGAGTTTTAATTCGAGATAATATTGAGTTTTATTTAGGCGGAAGGTCTCTCAATATAATGTGACTGATTTGAAGCAGATTTTCTTCGTTTATTCGATTTTTAAATGTGAGAAAATTGTTTCAGAGTATAATATTTTTCCTATATAAGTCATATATAAAATTATATATAGATTGTTGTTCAAATGGTTTAAAAGCAAACTGAAGGATATTATAGATTCGGATATCTATAGTTTCTCTGAAGGAATAAGGTAAAATTGGAATTAAATTAAAAAATTCTTAAAATATGAAAAAATTATTTGTTTTTAAGCGATCGCATTAAAAAAAACAAAAAACTGTTATTTGAAATTGTGAATTCCAGCTTAAACGAGAAACTCGAGAATATAGCAACGTAAGCTTAAAAAGTCTAATGTTTTATGAAAATAAATTAAAATCTTAGAGAAATCATGAAATTATCAGGCTTTTTTACCATAGAAGATGAACTCCTCAAAAAGGCTATGGATTTCGAATATTTCAAATTTCTTATGTAATTTTACCTCATATTTACTTTTTCTAATTAATAATAATTTTTCTAATTAAGGTAATAATATACTTGTTCTAATTCTATTAATAATTTTTCTAATTCTAAATAAACTTTTTCTAATTAATACTTGTACCAATATTTTTTCTAATACTTTTAGTAATTAATGCTTTTTCTCTAATTAACACTTTTCTAATACTTTTCCAATGATATTTTTCCAATGATATTTTTTCTAATTCTTTTTCTAATATTTTTCTAATATTTTTTCTAATTAATTATACTTTTCTAATAAAGAACCCTTCTGAAAAATACCAAGGAATTTTTCAAACTCCAATTAACTTCGAATCTTTCAGGCAAACCATCACGATATTCTCAAGCCCAGGCCTATAAAAACATCTTTATGACATCCATGTCTATGAAAATGTATTTTCGAATAATTTTTCCTTTATAATTTCATTCAGACCCAAAATCAACGCTAATGATAATGAACAGGACATCGATTTCTGGACTGAACATGATCGAGCCAATGATTATATTCAGAAATGTCTGGTTAAAAACCAAGAAAAAGCCGCTATGTTTTTTAATTTTTCTCTTAAATTTCTTAATTTTATTAAATTAGCAAGCTTTTATTGTTTTATTATTTGAAATTTAACCGGAATTTCGTGAAATATTCGATTTTAGATTTCGCGATTCTTAATAAAAGTTTCTATTTCATCAAGTAAATTCCAAAAAAGTCTTTCATTTTCTGATCTCTATTAATAAAGAAAATATTTCGATATTTATCCTCGAACTCGTTATAAAATCAAGGATTTCGAATGCATCACCTTCATTATCGACATTTTAGATGATAAAGAGAACTTCATGCATGCCATTTTCCTTCTTTCAAAGGTGAATCTCCTATGTCTCAATGAGGTTTACATTCGTCTAATAATAGACAAATATCAGAATTTCATCAAATTCAAGCTTATGCTCATAAGTTATTGTCTCAACCCGATTCTTGTAATCTTTATATTTATTTTTCTTTAAATTTCTTAATGAATTAAAGGTTTGTGTCATGATTATTCAGAATCTCAAAAGATTCGAAAACACCTATGCGAATCTTAGGATAAAAATCAAGACTATTTGCGATGAATATCTTAATTTATCTAAGGAAATAGTTACGAAAATCAATGATGATACCATTTTGAAGACTATTTTCCTGAAGATTTTCTATCCTTCTCAAGTCTCCTTATTGAAGATCCTATATGAAGATCGCGATTATTTCACTCCTATTCTACAAAACGATATTCTATTCGATATAGTCACTGATCTCTGGTATTGTGAATATTATTGGACCCCGAATTTCATGAATAGTTCCTCAGCGTTGAAAAACCTGATTTCACACTATGGATCAAAGGATCTCCATTTGAATCCATTAGAAGAACGTTTTTTTATGAATAAAATGATAGAAAATGATGCCTTTGAAACTGATACGAATGAAGAGCAAGTTTTAGATGCGAAAGAAGATCTAGAAAATACTCCAATGAGTTATTTATTGTTTCATAGGAATATAAAGGGTGAATTCGTGACTTGCGCCCAGAAAGAAATCGATATGCAAGACCCTTTCTTTTTCTATCAGAAAACCAGATTTAGTCGAGATATCAGATATACGAACCATATTTTCAGCTATTATTTCTTTGAGAAATCTCCATTATTCAAGGTTTCCTTTGAAATCATCATATATACCTTGATTTCCGCGATAATCCTCTTCAATGTATTCTCGATTTTCAGAATCAGAAGGGATTTCGATTCAACTCCACATGAAATCCTTCATTTATCAGATGGACTCGTGGATATAGAATACGGATTATCCACATCTGAGGAATTCAATTATGTTATCCAGAATTTCACAGGAGGCAGTGGGACTCCTATGGCTCAAGCAATGCAAATGATAACCACAGATTCTTTTCTTCAAATATGCGAAACGATCTTCCCATGGTTTATAGAAGATTGTGTAGTATTTGATCAGGACGCTGAGCAAATTATTCCTGCTAGGAGGATTTTCTGGATTCTTCAATTGTTCTATTATCTGGTGTTTTTGCAGACATTATTGGAAATAATCTTCATATGGAAGATTTCGAAAAGAATACAGATAAGTTCCAAGAATTATCTAGATATATCGCTTGGCATTTTGAATATTTACATCCATGCTTATTATTTCCAGAATCTCAATGGAGTCCTATATATATTGAAGAATAATGAGTTAAGTGAATATCAAATGCTCGAGGAAATAGTAGCCGTTTTCATCTTTTTGATATGGATGAAATTCATCACTTATTTGAAGCTGATCAAACAATTTGGAACAATTATAAAGGTGATAGAGGTGATGATGACGAAGTTGATAACTTTCTTCGTGATTTTAGCTATAATTATCTTGGCTTTCGCGTCAATTTGCGCATATCTCTTCGATCAAGTCGATCCTTCTGAATTTGGCACTTTTTGGGTAACTCTACAGACTTTGTTGGTATTTATGTTCGGCCAGATTGAATTTTTTAATTTTACTGATGATCTTCTTTTGGCTGGAATTATTATTAACTTATTTGAAATAACCACATATGTCTTATTATTGAATTTGCTTATCGCTATGTTAAGTAATACTTTCAATAGTTTGACCACAATGAGCAATTTACAAAATGCCAGTGTTCTTTATAACGATTATCTATCCAAAAAACCTGATAAATTCTATTCCGCATTAACTGACATTTCCCCACCTTTCAACATTTATATGATAATAGCGGCTCCGATCATTTTATTGAAGAAAAGTTCTAAACTCAACAAAATATGTGTTTTCATAGGTTTTTTCATGTATTCTCTAATATTCCTAGCAATTTATATCGCAACTAATTTGGCCTTAGTAATTCCCTTATGTTATTTAAGATTAGCATTGACCCTTCCAATAAACCTCATTTTGGAACAAAGACAGAAAAACGGAATTTATGTCTGGTTATTATGGTTATTTTGTGGGCCGTTTTATATGGTTTGGATTCTTTTTAAACATGATGTGGTTCTTTTCGTGAGATCGATGTTTTATGCTTGTTCGATGAAAGATAAACTCGATGAAATCACGAAGGAAGAAATAATGCTTTTATATCAAAGGGCAGAAGAAAACCTCGCGAAAGGCAATGAATATCTCAATTATAATGAATTCATTGATAGTGTGAAAGAAGGAATAGAGGAAATCAATAGAAATTTCAGACAACATTCGATAGTAACAAAAAACAGCAATTGGAACATTATAGAGAATTTGAAGAAGAAAACAGCCAAAATCATTGGAATGCCCAATAATCAGGAAATAAAGGAAAAGGAGAAGGATCGAGAAGATTTATCAGAGAAAATCGAAAATAAGATCAATGTATTCGTGGAAATCGATAAAATGGAGGTGTTTAGTTTTTTGAGGCAATTCATCGGGATCAATGGTAAGATAAATATGGAGAAATTGAAGTTCTTGGTTAATCAAATCAAATTTTGCAAGAAATTTAATGTGGTTTCATTGAGTAAAGCCAAAAGAAATAAGCTTATGAAGGTGATTCAGGTGAATCAAATGTTGGCTGTTGAAAAAGGGGTCATTAATATGATGGCGGAACAGGTGAGAAATTCCAAAATTTTCGACAAAGTATTAAAGAAGTTCATTTGCTAATGACTAAAAAATAACTGCTTTTAATAACTTAATAATAATAATAATGAAAAAAAAAGTTTAGGATTATGATCTTTTTATGTTTTTTCTATAAAACTTAAGTAGAAAAATTAAATTCATTAAAAAAAATAGTTAATTTTTTTTCAATTCAAAACATGAGAAAAATAAAAGATCAATGAAAGGTCGCCATTTTGCAAGGCGAAATCAAGAGATTTACAAAAAAATCTCGCGAATTTAACATATTCGGGAATTAGAAATGGAAAATCGTGGTTTCAAATCCGAAATTTTTTTTTCACGATAGTCTTGAAGGCGAAAATCAGGAGAAATTGGCTAGGAAGAAGAAATTGATGGCAAAATTATAGAACTGAAGGATTTAAAAAAGGTTTATGGGGAGATATTAAGGAAAGAAGGGTAGCAAAAAGTGGATATATTAAATTAGAAGTTTTTAATTATAAGTTAAGAAAAAGCCTTGAATTTGAGAAAATTTTTAAATTTGATCTATGCTTGAAGCTTGAAAATTTCCAAATTTTGAACTAAAAAAATTAATTATTTTTATAAATACTTTTTTGGATTTTTTTTCTAAAATTAAATAAAGAAAAAAATTATATTCTTTAATTAAAAAAAAAAGCTCAGTTTTTCAATTTTTTAAATTAAAAGCATTTCCTAATTAGACCTTTGTATTCTAATGACTAATGATTTCATTATGGATTACTGAATATGTAAGCCTGTTCATAAAACCCGTCCAAATATTTAATCGGTGAATAATTATAAATCAGAAACTTATTCTCTTCCTCCTGACTTTCGAATTTATGTCCGTTTTTCCTTGCTTGTTCATTGATGAAATTCGTCAAATATTGTGAAAATTGAATATTTTCCTCATCTCTCTTCGCGTTAACATATGGCCCATATTGGAAAATAGTGACTTCCGGATGGAATTGGGTCGCAAAAATGGGGTATTTTAAATGTTCAATGGAGCTAACATATACTTTATTCACAGTATCATTACTAATGGTATTGATCTTGAAATTAGCTTGAAGTTTCTCTTCTTTTAAAAAAGCATCATATGACTTCCCATAGGAATGCCATAAGAATACTGGGGCTTGATTTTCAGTGTAAATCTTGAGATTTTCAGGTAAATTTCTGAAAAGATAGCTGTCATTATTGAGGAAAGTCAAATTATGTGTACGATCCGCATCATTAAATGTATCAAGTGTTGTGTTTTCACTGAAAGAAATCACGATGCTTTCAAAGCCAAGACATGTTCCCCAAACTGGGAAATAGTCCCCCTGTTCATTTGCTTCCACAGCCCATTTCAACAGCTTTTTGACTGTTAAAGTCAAATTACTCAATCCAGTCATTGCAGTTTCATTCACCCAAAGGGAAGCATCTCCACCAGGAAACAACAATCCATTCACACTATTGAAGAGTTTCCTTAAGGTTTCCTCATCGTAATCGTAAAGAATTGGAACCACACGATTGCCCGATGCTTCAAGAAATTTAACGTATGCCGCTCCGAAATCAGAATAGCTGGCTCGTGGGAATCTATCGGTAAAATCAGATGGCATCGTGAGGAGTCCGATGATTGGACGGTCTGTGAGATCAGACTGCGAGTCCAGAAATTTAAGCGGGAAAGCAAAGGGAAGAAGGAAAATGAAAAGGGTTAGGGTTTTCATTTTGAGTAATATTTTGGTTTTATTTTAGAAATTATAAATAATTTCTTCTTTTCCTAAATATTTCGGTATCATAAACAAAATTTTTTTTTATCATAAGATGTTTTTGTTTGTTTTTTTAAATAAAATAAGAAAGGACTTTCTAAAAAAAGAAAATTAGAATGTCATTTAATAAACCTTATGGGACGAAAAAAAAAAAAAAATATTTCAATTGATTTTGGCATAATAAATCAATACCATA
>Ga0302186_10000729_pt1 | contig 28643 bp, 32 predicted proteins | sample II_Bog_E1_2_FD_198782 | JGI IMG/M metagenome (GOLD analysis project Ga0302186, IMG submission 198782) | Peat permafrost microbial communities from Stordalen Mire near Abisko, Sweden - II_Bog_E1_1 | ecosystem: Environmental > Terrestrial > Soil > Wetlands > Peat | place: Sweden: Abisko... | reverse complement strand
TTTTTTAATTCTATTTCTTTATGACTCCCTAAATCGTCAAAAATTGATAAATTCTCTAAATTTCCTTTCACTTTTTCAATATAAAAATTTTTGAATAATTCTTAAAATGTAAAACAAACAAACAAACAAACAAACTTATTTTTGCATTAATAAAAAGCACCATTGATGGCTTCCCTAAATAAAACAAGATCAAGTTTTTTGGTTCTAAATCCAAAATTTATGAGATCATCCACTTCTTCAGCTATTCAAAACCCAAGTAGAAAGGGTATGTTATTAAATCCTACCAACAATCCCTCCACATTAGTGAGCACATCTCTCCTTAAAAACATTGACACTTTTTCTCCACTAAACAAAAAATCATCGACAATCATTCAAATGTCGAGGAAATCACAAAGCTTTGGGCAAATTTACATGGAATCCCCAGAAAGGCAGGAACAATTAAAGAAAAAACAAGAAGATTGGGATATTTTTAAGAAAAACCCACGATTTTCTGTTCTTGAAACCCAATCAGCCATAGATCAAGTATCCCCGGAACAACTTCTTGAGGTAAATTTTAAGGAAACCTTTAAAATTATAATTTTTTTCGGTTTCATTTAAGGTCGCAATCATTTTGCTTCAAAAACCCCCGAATAGCAGAAAAATTAATGATATTAAGATCCTTAAAAAATCGACAGAAAAAGTCACCTTCTTTCAAGATATGGGCTTAGAAACCCATGAGCAATGTGTCCGAGCCATGACCTTTAAATTTTATCCCAAAGGCCACACTATTTTCGAACTAGGTTCTTAAGAAATTTTGTTTTTTCCTGTCAGAATTTTCTGAAAAGGCACTGTCGGAACCACTTTTTATGTAATATTGCAAGGCTCAGTAGGCGTATGGGTGAATATTCCAAAAGTAGTAAAAGAAGAGAAAAATGGAGTGATTGAAGAAAAAGTGGAAGTTTCATTAACTGAAATCAAAGTTTTAAGCGCGGGAGCTTCTTTCGGAGAATTGGCCTTGATGGAGAAAAAACCAAGGGCTGCAACCATAAGATGCAAGGAAGAATCATGTTTCGCTGTTTTGGACAAGAGAAATTTCGAATTGATTTTAAGTAAGTAAAGAATTTTGTGGTTTTTATTTCAGAATAAATAGAGGAGGTTGAACAAAAAAAATTATACCAACAAGTAGAGTTTTTTGCCACTATGAAAATATTCAGTAAATGGTCATATAATGCTGTGAAAACGCTTTTTCTATATACTGATCAAAGAAGATTTCAATTAAATCAATATGTTTTCAAAGAAGGAGATGAATATGACGCGTTATATATGGTGAAATCTGGAGAATTTGAGGTAAAATTTTCAAAGATGTAATTGTTTTTAGAATTTTCTAGATTTCAGTTACCTTGAAAATAAAAAAAGAAGGTGAATTCCAAGAGGAGGAAAATCCAAATCATAACAATTTAGATCAAACATATAAAAATTACATTTTTAAAAAATATGCCGTATTTTAAATAATTTATTTTCTCAATTTGATAGAAAATTTATTATAGATTGCTGTAGTTCCTGTGGGTGAAACGTTTGGTGAGGAAGAATTGATCGAAAAAACGAAACGGAAATCTTGCGTCAGATGCATTTCATCATTTGGAGAATTATATATGTTAAATAGAAAAGTATATAATTATTTTTTTCTTCTGTTATATTAACTTTTTGTTAGGAATTTTATAGGAGGGTGTTATCAGATGAATCAGCAAACCTTCGACTTAGACAACAAATTGAAATTCGAGCCGATTCAAGAAAAAAAAGAATCAAAAGTTTCATTCAAAATGAATTAAAATTTGTCTTGCCAAAAAACAAACAACATCTTGAACATTTTCTGGGAGATTTATCTCAATTCAAATCTAAAACTTTAGCTCCGAAAGTTAAAAACACCTCCCCCGACGATTTTTCAAAGAAGGAAATTTATTCAAAGGATATGGACCCTGATGCGATGTTTTTTCTTCCCCCTACCAAAGGTTTAGAAATGCTTGAAAAAAACACAAAAAGCCCTCCAAAGGTGAATTTTGACATAAAAAAGATCTTATTCCAAAATTCCTTATCCCCCAGCCAAGAGAAGTTTCAAAGCCATGCACGTCGCAAATTTAAAATGTTTATGAAGGAATTTGATAATAACAAAATGACCCCATTATTAAATTCCAGAAAAAGTGTTTTATCAAATGTTAATGAAAATTATCAAAAAGAACATGGTGTTGCTGAGTTAGAAATTCCTTTTATTCTCAAAACTGTGAGTGATTTTAATGAAAAAGATGAAAAAATTAACATGAATGAAGAAAATAAAATGAATGAAGAAAATAAAATGAATGGAGAAAACAAAATGAATGAAGCAAATGAAAAAAATAAAAATCTGAATGAAGAAATTGAAAAAAGAAGGTATTCATCTGGAATGGTGACGGTTTCTCCTAAAGAAGCCAATTTCTCCAGTCAAACCCAAAGAAAGGATGATAAATTTTGGCAATGCAAGAGCGTTTCACAAAGTTTTAAAAAAAATTTCCAACAAAATTGTGAAAACTTTGAAAAATCGAGAAACGGATGGGTGACTTTGCAACCAATTAAAAAAAAAATTAAATCTTTTTCTATGAGTTCAACAAATTTCAATAAAAATCTGAATCTTTCTGAAGAGAGAGATAGGGTTAATAGAATTTTGGCTGAAAATCTCAAAATTCAACAGGCTAAAGCACATAGGAAGGTGGCTTCTTTTTCTATGCATGGAATTAAGCAGAAATTTATAGGAAATCGCTATACTTCCTCTTTATTACAAAATTTTTGTTAATTTTTATTCAATATTTTTTTCCAAAAAAATGAACACCAATAATAATAAACATAATTAAGATTATTTTTATCTTTGTTTTTTTTTCACATTAGATTATATTCTTCCTATGCTTGTCTGTATTTCTGGCTAATCTAAAACATGGACAATATCAAAATTATTATGTAATTCACTGAAAAAACTATGAAAAAAAAACAAAAAAACAATATTATGAGCTTCAATGAAAAAAAAACCAAATAACATATTTTGAGATTTGAGATCTTCCTTGAAGGAATTTGAGTGAAAATACAAGAAACATATTTTAAATTCTGGAATTTCCTCTATTATATCAACTGGAGGGCTTAGCACAATGGTAGTTGCGTCAGACTCCAAATCTGAAGGTTATGGGTTCGATCCCCATAGTCCTCCTAATTTTTTTCTTTTTTATCATTTTTCCTAAAATTATTTTCTATTAATATATGAGAAAAACAACATTTTAGCTTTTAAATATTTTCTTTAAAGAATGACAAAAGGAGAGCATATTTAATGGAATTTAATAAAATTTTTTTCTTTCTAGATTGAGAAACTATTTTTTCTCCTTAAAAATTTCAAATAATTAAATCGTTTTTATTCAAACCCAAACATTTTTAGGTAAAAGACAACGCATTGTCTTGTAAATTGAAGTTGGCATCTAATTTATATTTAAACACCATATTATAATCTTGGAAACAGCTTCAATGCTTATTTATTTTTCTTTCTTTTTCCACAAAATTATAAAACTTTCATACATTTATATTAAAAAATCGAAAATGCATTAATTTATATATTAATGTTGAATTTATCATTTTGAAGTAGAGCACATAATTTTACTTTTAAAACTTCATTAAGAGGACGTAGCTCAACCGGTAGAGCAATAGTTCGCAAGTCTGAGGGTTGTGGGTTCGAGTCCCATCGTTCTCTTTTTAAACTTTTTTGAAGAATGCATCATTTTTACTAAAAATATAATAATTTATTTCATCATTTTCATTTTTTCTCTCTAATCTTTATTGAGTTTTCAAGAAAATGAGATTTTCAAAACTGAAATCTTTTCTAATATTTTCCTTTCGTTGAGCTATCACAACCAAAATTGAGCAAAAATATTTTAGGGAAATCTTTCAAAAAGAGAACGTGGCGCAACGGAAGCGCAATAGTTTCCAAGTCTAAAGGTTATGGGTTCAAATCCCATCGTTCTCCTTTTTTCTTATTGACATTCTTTAACAAAAAAGGAAATTATTAAAATGTACAATGCAAAAAAACAAACGTTCTAGAACTCAATCAGGCTGAAAAATCATTATTTCCATAATTTATAATAAGGGGATTATAAAAAAGAGCCCTCCAATCAACATTTTGTTCAATAATTTTTCCTAACCAGAATCAAAGCAAAAATATATAAAAAAGAGAGGGCAGTTTTTTGTTCTACCATTGAGCTAAATCCCAAAGCTGATGATTTTTTGGTCTGACACTTCAAAAAATAAAAAAAAACTGAATTTCCAATTTTTAGTTAAAAGTTATTATTTTTGATGTTTGAAAAAAAAAGAGAGGATTGTGGGGATTGAACCCACGACACCAGGATTTGCAGTCCTATGCTCTACCACTGAGCTAAATCCTCATAACATTTGTTCTTTGTATTTCGAAATCCTTGAATTATGGATTTTGAGAAATTTTCTCTATGAATTTTTTTCTTTATAATTCTTAAAAAAATCAGTTTACAGTCTAAAATTATATAATTTAAATTTTTCATTAAATTCTTTCTTCTTCAATAAATACTTCAGCATTTTGTTTTTGGAAAAAGAACAGTTGTAAAAATGAAATTTCCTATCTTGACTTTTTTTCTCAAAAATTATATTAAAAAAGAAAACTAATATCTATGGAAAAAATCGCTCATTTTTATTTTTATCATCATTAACCAAGAAAATTTCTTAAAAAAAACAACACCAAACAGTTTTAAATTATTTTTCGTCATTAAATTCATTTCCCAAGATGAAAACTGCTACTCCTCTGACCAACACCTTTTTGGAGCGACCTTCAACCACCCCAATCTCGAATACAAATGCCCAAACTCTAATCAGTTCACCAGCCACGGTATATCTATTTTTTTTTTAACCTTAACGTTTTTGTTATTTTATAGGGAAATCTCATCCCTCCTTTAAGCATGTTATCCCTAACAAAACCACAAAACATCTCTCCTGATTTGAGATATGAACATCTTAAACAATTTCTAGACAATGTAACCTCCATCATGAATCAACATGCCACTGTGATTAATGATATGCAAGGGGAAATTATCAAGAAAGCCACAGACAAGAAGGCAAACAAAAAATAATTTAACATTTATAATATGATTTTAAATGCAGTTGATTGACGCGTTGAACCTCTTGACTGAAACCATTAATATTTATGATAATGATTTTATCAAAATCCTCAATGGACAAATGGGAAAAGCCAAAAGCGAGAAAACAAGCAATGAAATTGATGATAGCATCAATAAACTTTGTAACAAAATCAACATTTTAGGCCATTCATCAACTTTTCTCTTCAAAAAAATTAACGGATTAGAAGAAAAAACCAAAGAATTGGAAGCCAAAACCATGGAAAAAATGAACACCAACGATTACAAGAGAAAAAGCAAGAAATTCAAAACTAAGATTTTGAACGATTTTGAAGAGTTGAAAAAAAACGATGAGAAGCGGTTTTTCGAAATGGATAAGAAATTCGGCAGTCAAATCGCGCAATTCGAAGAGATGGTGCGAGAAGTTGAGAAGAAGACTGTTTGGAGAATCCAAGATTGTGAGGAATTATTAAGAAAAAGGATAAATGATGAATATGTTGATTTCACGGTGAAAAATTCTGAGGAAAAATTGATGAAATTGATTAATAACATCACTGGTGGGGGGATGGAGCAATATGAGAGGATGAAGGCTGATTTGGAGAGGAGAATTAAGTTAATGGATGATACTTTAAATGAAAAGATAAAGATTAATAAAAAACAAATGAAAGATATTGAAGATGGGTGATCATGATAATTATTAGGATTTGATTAAATTTTTTAATAGATTGTTGGGCATGATGATGACAAATGAGAAGTTTAATGAGGAGAAGGTGAAACAAGAGGTCAAAATGAATGATCTTTTGTTTAAATTCAAGGATTTTGAAGCAAAATATAACCCAGCTCCGTTATTGGAAAGACAAAACAATTTCATTAACAATCTGGATAATAAAGTGACCGATTTAGAGAGAGATTTGGTTCAAATATATATATTTTTGTGATTTTTTATTAATTATTCGATGCATAGCTGAAAAAAATTGCCGAAACTATGAGTAATTTAGCAAATCTCAGCGGAGATAAAAACAAAGATCAATCCGATCCTTTCCAATATTTGGACCCGCATAAATTATGCAGCTTGGAATCTGATCTATCTGTTTTAAAAACGGAAGTTCATGAACATCGACATTTATTGAAAACTTTGGAGGAAGTAATATCATTTTAAATTTAAATCAACAAATTTCTTTTCAGGATCTAAGAGCAAAATTGAAATTCTTTGATAATAACATGTTGGAAACATTGGCTGGATCAGTAAAACAAAACCAAATAATTTCAGGAGGCATTGAAAGAGGTATTTTATTCATTTTAATTTCACAAATAATTAAAAATATTTAAAAAATAGATGAGGTCATAAGGCTAATTGAACAATTTACCCCTCCAATGAACATTTCTGAAGATGAAAATTTCAAGAAACTAAAGAAAGACTTAATGGATGTGGTCAAAAGAACAGAAGCTTTTGTAGATCTTGAAAAAAGAGTGTCACGAACATTTAAAGATTTGGACATAAACAATCTTATGAAACAAGTAAAATCAAAGGCCAATCAAGATGATGTGACCAAAGACAACCTGATTTTTGAACATAAACTCAATCAATTACAAGAACAACTTGGATATATAAAGAAAGACGTGGATCATATTAGTGTTAATCTCAAAAGAAATGTCACAAATAATATTCAATTCAATACCAATCTCGATTCCTTCAATACCATCCTCAGCACCAAGAAAATCATCCCAATCCAATGTTTAAGCTGCGGCGTTCAATCAATTCCGCAAAATTACTCCAAGGTTAAATAATTATTTAGATTATCTTCAGGTTATTTTAGGGGAAAGTTCTGGGTAAAGATGGAAAATATTACAAGGGCGATCCTAATCAAGAGTACAATGATCCAAGCGTCAATTTAAAGGTAAATGGAGGAGGCTATCATACTTATCAAAAGCAAAATAATATGAGCAATTCGAATATCAATTTTAGACCGAATACAATGCAAGCACAGGTTAATGCGATGCCTGGAGCTATGAGTAAGAAAGAATATTTGAAAGATAATAAAAACATTTTATTATGAAAAAATAAAGATGGGATGAACATTAATACACCTAATGTCCCTCCTGAAAACAACCAGAAGATAAAAAATGGAAGACAATTAAGACCTGGAAGCGCTAAAAAATAAACGTAATGTTCCCAACCTAAGCATTTTTTAAATGATTTATTTGGATTTGACTTACATATAATAAATAGCACAAATGAAAATCTGAATTATCTTTAATGGTGTTTGTTTTTTCAAATTTTATCGATTTTTTACCATTACGGATGCTTGAATTAAATAATAATTAAAACACATTATGTAATACTTTAAATTTCATAATCAAAATTTTTAAATTCAACATTTTATTAATAATGGGAAACTCCCAAAAGGCCAAATGTTCGCAATCCTTCCTGAAAAAACCCAAATCCAGCCAAGCCAATTGTTTAGCTTGCATGCCTAATTACGAATCGTATGAAGGTTCCAATCTAGACAACAATGAGCTCAACATTTTTAAAACTTTTTGTCAACCAAAAGGCAAAATTTCTCCTAAATCCATCGCCTTCCTTTCAAAGGATGAGATCAACTTCTTCAAAGCATCAGCTGGTCGTAACATCAGTGCTATCCGATATTATTTGAAGAAAGGTGTCAACGTGAACACTTTTGATGAAGATCGAACCAGTCCTTTGCATGTCGCGGCTCGTCATGCCAGTATTCAAGTGGTGGAGGAGTTATTAAATTTAGGAGCTCTTGTTGATATAACAGATGCTGATGGATGGACCCCTTTGCATGTAGCAAGCTATTTCCAAAGACCAGTGGTATGTCATTTATTGTTGAAAAAAGGTGCGAATTTTTTGATTCCGAATAAAGATAATGCGAAGCCAGCGGATTTGGCTCGAGATCCGAAATTGAAAGAGATTTTCGAGGTGTTTTTCGCGAAGGCTGGAAGAAACGAGAAATTATCACAAGGGGGACTTTCTGGAATGAGTCATCATAATTGTTTCGAGACGGAAATTGATCCAAGGATTGAAACTCCTTATGAGAATAAGATAGTTCATAAGTTTATTTCTCAATATAATTCGGAACTCAATAAATATGTTTCCTGTGATTCTTTGGGAAATATAGAGGAACCTGCGAGAATCCCAAATATGATCCTCCCAAAACAACATAAATATTACTTATATTTCAAAAATTTGAAGGTGAAAACTGGAGCATTAATCGAAAACGATAAAAATAACAATAATTGCAATGCTTTGTTATCAATGGGCACCATTAATAGTCTATCTTTCTCGGATGATGAGCCTGAGGATCAAGCGAATTACCTAGAAAATCAATCCGAATTATCATCAGTGATGTTTTGTGATGATTCTCAAATTGGTGATCATGAAGAAACCGGCAAAAACCTTGCTTTGAATTTCAAAATCAATAAAACAAGCAAATTCAAACATCCATCCTCCAAACCATCAAAACCATCGCTAATCACAAGCTCAATGCTCACTAAGCCGCAAATCCTCAATGAATTCCTTCATATCAAACAAAATATCCCTTTCAAACTAAAAAATGTATATACTTCGGCTTTAAATGTGAAAAAGGGCTTGAAATTCCAAGTTAATTCCTCATATATCACTGCAGGGCAAAAGGGAACATTGGAAAAGGCTCAATTACCACCAAAATCTAATTTCAAACCAGTAAATGTTGATTTTGGCGCATCAAGAAACATCGCGCATTATAATAAAAACCCGTTGACTACAAATAATAAAACCTCAAAAGCTCAGATATCCTACACTCCAGATTCAAGTCGATCTATTCTTTTTGTTGATAACAAAGTCATTACTTTAAAGGATTTCGTGAAAGAAAAGATTTCTTTGAATTTGACCAACGAAGCCAATACGAAACCTGAGAAAAACAAGCGGAATTGGGCAGATCATAATTTGCAGCTTGAGCCAAGTTTCCAGAAAATGGTTGATATTGGAGTTGAAATCTTCAACCTCAAAGCAGTTTCTGGCATTTCCTACATTGTATTCATAAAACATATTAAGAATACCCCACCTGCAATAGCAAAATTCCTCCATAATCAAAGGAATTTCAATGAAAAAACTTTAACCAATTGTAAACTCGTAAAAAAAGACAAAATACAAATAACATCTTTCCTGACTAATCTCAACATCAAAGAAATACTCGAGATTCTGAGCTTTTACACTGAATCATTTATTTTCAGAGATATGTCCTTTGTTTCAGCTTTGAAATTTTTTCTTAACAATTTCATCATTGAAAATGACCCTGAAAAAATCGACATTTTACTTTATGCTTTTTCGAGGAAATATTTCAAGGAATTGAAGAAAATCAAGGCGCCTTCGGATAATATCAAAGATAAGACACCGGATGATCAAGAATATATTCGGAAAATATTCCAGAATTTTGATGCTGTGCATATGTTAGCATTTGTCACCATAATGCTGGATATCGAAATTCATCACGCGAAACGAAAAGATTTAGAAAATGTGATAAAAGAATTCAACATGAATGTGAAAGGCCTAAACGATGGTGAGAACTTCCCCAAAGAATTTATCGATAGTATAGTGGAAAACGTCTTGACGCAAAAACTCGTGGTCCTTCGTGAAAATGATGAGAAAAAGCAGAAAGAAACAAAAGAGAAAAAATCAGTGAGAGATTTTATTATGCAAGAAGCTGATTTGCTTTTGTTAGTGAAGAAAAAAAAGAACAATTCTAAAGAATTAATAGTATTTCAAATGGTTATGATAGAAAATTTGGGGTTTTTGTTCAAAAACAATAATGAGGAAACTCCTTTTGCGTTATTTGTATTAGAAAATTGCAATGTGAAGGTGAAGGGCTTAAATTTCTCTTTGGTGGCAAATGAAAAAAAATCAAACAAATTGATAATTTACGGTAAATTCAATGAATACGATAATGGGACGATTTGTGTGAAATATAAGGATAGCATTGAGTTTTTATTGATGGAGGCGAATGATGCGAAGAAAATCGTGAAATATGTGGAGAAGATGAATGAAGTTAAGAATATATATAAGGAGAAATGATTTATTTTCTCTGTGAAATTATAATAATCATAAATAAAAACAAAGAAAATTGAAATTTGCTTTAGCAATTTTAATGTTTTATAAAAGAATTTCATTGATAAATTATCATATTTGAGAGGTTTTATAGAATTACAATATCTTTTTTATGATTAATGCATTATTATTATTAAAAGAAAAAACCCATTTCTTCTATATTTCTTATTACCCTAAATAAACAACTCACTATTTTATTTCTTCCCTCTAATTGGAAAGGCCAAAGGGTTCTTTTCGAATATTTTTTCAATAGATTCTGTATACATCCTCCTTCTTTCATCTTTCTTTATTTGATTTTCTCTCACTAATTTTTCTCTTAAAAATACCAAAATCTCAATTTTTACTTATATCAACATGTTCTGAAGCAGCTCTATTTATTGGTGGAAAAATAGACCTTATTTTTGGATAACAGTTCTGGCTAAGTGAATAGACTTCTAAGATCCTTGCATGAATGGCCTCGTAGGGAGGCGATTTCTTCGTCATAACTGAACTAATATTTGTGGAATCAGCATTGAAATGCAATGAATTGTCATCTTCTAGGGTTTTTTCAAGCTGTTTTTTGAGAGATGTGGGTGACCTCACTATGTTTATAATTAAAATTCATTCAGACGATTATTATGAGAAAAAAAATATAAAAAGGACAATGGCTCTTTTTTTTTGGCAGAACTTTGATTACAGGAAAAAGGCTGAGTTCAGATTTTTTGAGAAAATATTCCTTCAATTTTTCCTTCATTTCAGATTCCTTGAAAGGAAATTTGAGGGGTTAATGCAAAGAAATGGTACAGAGAAAAGGGGTTTGGAGAAGACCTTCTCGTTTTGAATCAACATGATGGGCTTCATCGGTTTATTAAATTTAAAATAAATAAATTATTAATAAAAATGTTTTTTTATGAAGTTATAATTCTTTTAAGCAATTTGATTTCAATGCTGAAATTTGTTAAATTATTGGATTCATTAAACCATATTTTATATAGAGCAAGATGACTAAATATACAGAAATAATAAAGAAAATTTGTTGACTAAACCAAAAGAAATTTAAAAAAATACAAAATCCTATTGAAATAAAAAGGTTTTTGCAAATTCCAAAAAAAAAAAAAAAATTTTCTTTTATATTTTGTTTCCAAATAATTCTGGAAACTTTTATTTCTCACAAATTCCAACCAAACCCAATTTCTTAACAAAAAGCTCGCCTCAACAATTCCTATGCAATCCAAGGTTTCTTTAACCTCAAGTGATCGGCTCTCGAAGAGTCAAACAGTGCAATATGACTATAGAGTGGTGGTTTTGGGTGTGGCAAGTGTGGGCAAGTCTAGTGTTACTCTCATGTATGTGAACGGCACTTTTTCCCCTGAATATAACCCTACTCTTCAAGACACTTTCCGTAAGCCATTTGTTTTAGATGACCAGCCTGGAACTTTAGGTTCATAACATTTAAAAATATATAAAATTTGAATTTTGATAATTAATTAGAAATCCTGGATACTGCTGGTCAAGAGGAATATGTCGTGATGCAAGATCATTGGATAAAAGAAGGAAAGGGCTTCGTGGTGGTGTATTCTGTGGATTTATTGGAAAGTTTCGAAGAAGTGACTAAAATAAGAAAAAGGATTGAAAGAGTTAAGGATACCAAAGATTTTCCTATGATCATTGTGGGGAATAAATGCGATTTAATACAGGAAAGGAAGGTTTTTAAGGAAGCAGGAGAAGATCTCGCCAAACAATTCAATTGTTTGTTTATGGAGACTTCAGCGAAAAGAAAAATCAATTGCACAGAAGTTTTTATGGAATTGGTCAAAGATATCAGGAAACGAGAAAAGGGGACCTCCCGCAAGGAAGAAAAGAAAGGGTTCTGGAAAGAATTAAAGGATTTTTGTAATTTAATATAAATTTAATTAATATATGGTGAATTGTCAATATTTGCCTGCCTGTTTGCTGCTTTATGTTAAACAGCCCAAATTAATGGAAGATTTAAGAATTTTATGGGGAGGGGCTGGGCAAATTTATTAAGATAATAACAAAAATATGAGCATTTTACTATGAGAAATATATACTAATTATAAGAACTTCATGAAGAAAAAAAAAGGCAGTTTTTATATTTCGTCCTATTTATTCAAAAAAAATCATCTGTTTTTTATTAAGAAAGAGCTCCCAATAAAGATATTCAACAATAAAATGTCAGATTTCCAAAACTCCACATTTAAACCCTTGACACCTGCGAAAACAACCAAAGAAGAACAGGCCATCATCAGGTCCCGATCTCGTTCTAGGGAAAAAACCCGTATTGTGGAAGAAAAAAGTGACCAAAAACCTGAAACCATGGAAGAAGAAAGCAAGGAAATTGAGATGAAGTTCGAACCAGAGATCTTTAAAATTCCAGAGGCATTTCAAAGAGAATTATCAAATGACTTTCTTAGAATGGACTTTAATGAGGAAATTCCAGAGAATCCCTTTACATTCAAATTGCAGACTAGTACAGAAAGACCTCAAATCAATTTGAATTATGGTGATAATCGTCAGCTCATTGAAGAGAAAAACAAGATCACCCAATATAGAAACATCTGGGAAGATAGGATCAAGCATTTGATCTCAGATTATGAGCTGATAGACATTTATCGGCCTGAAGGCAAAGCCAAATATAACGCCTCTATCATTAAATTCATGGACTATCGTAAAATCAAGAGGAATTATTTGAGTTCTGAAAGATCATTATCCGAAGTTTTTAGCAGAGCCTATTTCAAGCTTAATGAAGTCCTTCAAATTTCTGATATTATGAAGGAATATAAAGGTTTTTTGACTCACATAACATAATTCTTTATTAATTAATTTCTTAGGCAAAGGCTTAAACATTGCTTGTCTCGCTGAAGGTCCTGGTGGGTTCATTAATTGTCTCGTGGATTATCGAAACATGCAGAATCAAGACGAAATTCAAGCCAACATGAAGAAATATAAGCTTCCCTTTTGTTATTGGACGGATGATAATTATTATTCCATCACTCTTCGCATGAAAAAACATTCCCAATATAACCGAGCTTTGGATTGGGATCATTACAAATCCAAACAATATTTCTATTGTCTACGGGCTAATAAATATAAGGTGGTTCTTAGCTATGGAACTGGAGATGGAGATATCCTCAACACTGCTAATCTTCAACATTTTCTTGAAAACGATCTCAAAAACAAAAAATGCCAATTAGTCACAGCAGATGGTGGAATTGAACTTTCCACTGATGAGGAATTCGAATTCCAGGAGCTATATAACGTGAAATTGTTTTTCAGTGAGGCTGTCACTGCCATGGCTTGTCAAGAATTAGGAGGCAAATTCATCATGAAGATTTATGATAGTTTCTTTGATATAACAATTGAAATTCTCATGCTTTTGACATTATATTATGGAAAGGTTAGGATCACTAAACCGCATACAAGTCGACCCGCAAGTTCTGAGAGATATTTGGTTTGTGAGAATTTCAAAGGAATTAAAGAGGAAACATTAAAGGAATTGTTCAAATTGTTGGAAAAATGGGTGGAAATTGAAAATAACATGGATTATTTAAAAAATGAGAAATTCGTGGTTAAATTCTTGGAATTTAAGGAAAATGAAAATGCCACTTTTAAAAAGAATTTGAGAGAATCGAATGAAGATTGCATAAATTCACAAATTACGAAAATCAAAGAGGGGATCACTATTATTGAAGAAAAGAAGGAAAATGAAGTGATTGAAAAGAAAAAATTACAAAGAGAAAAAGCAGTTGCCTGGTGCAAAATGTATAATATTCCATATTTAGAAGATCTTGAAATTGATTGAGAGGTTTTATGTTTTTCTTACCTTAAATCGGATTTGTTGAAAAATAATTTTGAAACACAGAAAAATTTTTAAAAAAATCGAATTTTTTGGAAGAAAAAATAATTTTGAAACACAAAAAAATTTAAAATAAAAAAAAAAATTATTTTGAAAACACAAAATTTTAATTAAAAATCCAAATTTCCGCAAGAAAAAATTATTTTGAAATAAAATCAAAACAAATTAAAAAAAAAATTCTGCATGAAACTTTAAATTTTGCTTCTATATTTTATATTTTTCAAAGTGTCCTCTTCTTTCAAAAAAGACTCCTAATCCTTGAATAAATAGCAGCTCCTTTTCAATAAAAACCTCATCTCTTTAATTACGAACATTGCTAAAAAGAAAAAAAATGGAAAAATGGAAATGTAAATTGTCCAGTGAATAATCATTCAGAAAACATGTGATCCTGGCAACAAAATGCCTTGAAATTAAAAAAAATAAAAGCAACATTTTATTTAAATTAAACATTATATAATATTGTTGTATATAAATAATCATTTATGGAGAATTTTTCTCTCAAGTTCCGCAACTCGCTTCTTGAAAACAAATACTCAGATTTCAAATGGAAATTTAACAAAAAGCCAGCCATCTACCTGCTCTTTTTTAACTTTTACTTCGCCTTATCTATTTCTATTTATGCAATCTCCCAACAAATGTTTCAAATCGTCTTTTATAACATTGCTTTGTTCGGATTTACAGCCACTTTTTTTTATCTCAGCATCAAAGCCTCTCCCCACAAAAGTCTGCAAGTCATTTATATAATTATTGCAACGATCATTCCTTATCAAGTTGAAGTATATTTCATTATCACAGAAATGCAAAGCAGGAACGCTGGATATTCAGAATGGTTGATGACTGGAGCTTTAATTCAAACTTATTATAGTTTTTATGCAAAGTTTCGAATCTCATGGTTAATTGTGATTTCTTGCAAGTTCGTTGGCCCTATTTATATGGTTTATCTTAACCTCGTTGAAAAGTTCGGGGTAAATCAAAACCTAGTGATGCTGTTCATTCTGATGGTAATTGGAAGCATAGGTGATTATCATCAGGATCGTAATGATCGAGACAGTTTTTTGAGTTCTTATAATTCCACGAAGAAAAATGATTTTTATAAAAACTTAATCGAGCTAATTCCAGATCAAGTCTTGATTTGGAAGGAAGAAAGTTTCATTTTCGCGAACAAATCAGCCTTTGTTTTATTTAATCAATCGACCCTCGAAGGATTGCACGAAATTCTTTTGGACAACATAGAAATAATAGAATATAATGATTTGATGGAGTCCAATGAACAAAAAAAGAACTTATTTTCATTGAAACTAATTGAGACTTTGAAGGGTGAATCCTCAGATATTGAGAGCTCCTTTAATTTGCCTATATTTACTGCTAATGTGAAGAGTGAAAATGAAAATGGCCCGTTTGCATGTGAATATGATTTGAAGATGAAGAAGATTTTTTGGGAAAATGATGAAGCGGTTTTGGTCTTGATGAGCAAAGTGGATGAGAAAAACGTGAATGCCAGATTAGAATATGTGAACTCATTTTTGAATTATGTTTTAGGCAATGTCTCGCATGAAATTGCCACTCCATTTAATATCTTATTGGGATTAATAGAAACCACGATCCCACAAATCAAAAATAAGGAAGTTGTGAAGGATTTGAAAATAGCGAGAAATATGGGAGAAATCCTCATTAATATGTTCCATACCATGATTGATTTATTCAATATTCGTAAAGGGTCCTTATTATTAAATTTGGAAGTGATTAATGTGCATCAGGAAATCAAAGAGATCTCAGAACTTTTCAGTGAAATACTCTTCAAGAAAAATGTCGAAGTCTTTTTTAATGGGAATTTGCCTTTGATCTCAACAGACCGAAGAAGATTCAGACAAATAATCATAGGAATCCTAAATTTTTCATTGAAACATATCGAAAAAGCTGACATTCAAATAAACCTGATGAAATCCACTAAGGATTTATTCGAAATTTCCTTTGAGTCCCAATTTTCTAAACATTCGACTAATGAAAACTTAGAGAATTGTTTCCCTTCTTCGTTGAAAGATATGATGATGAAGAAAACGAAATCCTATTGCAACATTGCGAAAAAAGGGTCAGCAAATACTCCTTTATCTGAATCATTGAATGTCATCGATTCTGGAATGAATATCTCTATGTTAGATTATCTGGTTTTATGTCTTTCTTCTGGAGAAGTCGAACATCTCAAAATCGATCATAAACTATTTTCACATTACGTATGCAGTTTCAAAATCAAAGACATTAGAAATTCCATGATCATCAAATTAAAAGATCTTATTTTGGATCATAATTTATTCATTGTCAATTATTTCAAAGATGGGGAAAATGTAAATGAATCAGATTCTTATGAATGCACTCCCATACATGATGAAACAAATTTGATGTTCTCCACTTATGATAATACCCATATCAATGAATTCGGAAACTACACACAAGTTTTCAAAATGATGCCTTCAAATTTCGAGCATGAAAACCATCTCGTTCTTAAAAAAAGCAATTCCCAAAACCAGGATTCAAGTCCTTTAATCCAGAAATCATCAATCTTGCGTTCCAGCTTTTCTCGAATAAGAGAAGATGTTAAGGAATTGAACGTTTTATGTCCTTGTCAAAAGAAACATTTCATTTTAAATGTTGATGATAATTTCTTAAATCTTATGGTAATCACTAAATATTGTCGGGATTTCGCTTTTGAAGTGGTGGAGGCTAAAAATGGGTTGGAAGCGATAAATGAAGTGGAGAATTTGTTGCAAAAGGAAAAAGTGGCTTTCGATTTGATTTTCATGGATTGTGATATGCCGATTTTGGATGGTTTCGAGGCGTCACACAGAATCAACGAGTTTTACCTGGAACGGAAAATGTTCCAACCAGGCATTGTGGCGATCACAGCGAATGTCGTCAATGAGGAAATTCGAATGAAAATCAAAAAAAGCGGCATGAAGGAACTTGTTTTGAAACCATTGAGTATTGATAAATTCAAAGAAATATTGTTCAGATATTTGAATATGAAGACAAAATGATGGAGTTGGTTCATTTTTTATTACAAGCAGCAACTTTTGCTGAAGTCAATTTTTTTAAAAAAATTAGAAATTTCTCCATTTTTATTTAATATTTTAGAAACTTTTCCTGTTTATTTTTTCTTTAGGAACTGTTAGCGTTAAATTTTTTGATAAAATCTAGAAAAATAAGAATGAAAAATAAGAATTTTTATGTTTAGTTCTCTGCTAATTAAGGAATTTCATATATTAAAAATTATTAAAACAATTCTTATTATTCTGAGCTAACTTCTTCTTTTAAATGTTGCCCCTCGCCCCTACTTTCAAAAACGATAAACCAATGAGCAATTTCCTTTTCACAACCAAAAACCTCGTGAAGATCAACCCCAACTTCAACTTGGACATCCTTAAAATCAACGAAAATGACATCATAGGCACTTCATTGCAAGATTTCACGATGCTCTCGCAATTAGGCAAGGGTTCAAACGGCACCATTTATAAAGTCAGATCAAAACTAAACAACAAAGAATATGTCCTCAAGAAAGTTAATTTGAGGAATTTGAACGTCGCTCAACAAAAAGAAGCCTTCAAAGAAGCCAAAATTCTCAAAAAAGTGAAACATCCAAATATTATAAGATATTATCAATCCTTTAGAGATGAGGGCAATCTTTATATCATCATGGAATATGCTGAGGGAGGGGATTTGCAGAAGGTTCTTTTTAATAAAAACTTGATTTTTTCTTAATAAGATTGGTTAGTTAATTAGAACCTATCAAGAAAAAAGGAAAAATTTCACCGAACAGGAAGTCTGGAGGTTAGCGAATGAACTATCAAATGCGATACTTTACTTACATAATCGCAAGATAATTCATCGAGATATTAAGACCTTGAATGTGTTCCTGAGTAAGGATTTCAAAATAAAGGTTCATCATTTTATAAAATAATCATAAATGAGTTAAATTTATCAAGTATTAGCTAGGAGATCTGGGTTTTTCGAAAATCGTTTCGAATTTGGAAACTTTGCAGGCAAATAGAGTAGGCACTCCATTATATTTGGCGCCTGAAATGATAAAATTGAAGCCTTATGATTTTAAGGTAAATTCTTTTTTCTTTTTTATCTAAAATACTTTAAAATTTTTTAAAAAGGTTGATGTTTGGGCTTTGGGTTGTGTTTTATATCATATTTCCACCTTAGAACCACCTTTTCAAGGAGAAAATCTCCTTCTTTTAGGTTATAATATCATAAATAAGGTTCCCAAAGATTTGCCTTCCATATATTCTGAAAAATTGAATAAATTCATATTATGGCTTCTCGTGAAAAATCCATTCAACAGACCAAAAGTTTCAGATGTTGTGGAAACTTTAAATAATTTTCAGACAAAACCGAACCCTGATTTTGGTAATTTATGAAATGTTTTTGATTTAATTTTAAATTTGTATTTTAGCTTTCACGAAAGAACTGACCACAAATCCATTCAAGAATTTAAGAGGAAACGGATTACAAAAAGAAGAAAGATATGCTTCAACACAAAATCAACCGAAATTAATCGTGGGTCCAATGAAACTTGAAACAACTAATGAATTTAAGAAATATTATGACTTGAACAAGCAACTTCTCGAAAATAAAGTAAAAACCATGTTTTTCTTAAAAAATAAAAATTTGTTTAACCACAGGTTCCAGAAATCAAAGACCCAATCAAAAAACAGGAAATACAAAGATTATTTGAACCTTCCAATGATTTCTTGAACAATTATGACCCCTCAATCAATAAACTCAGAACCCAAACTAGTCAGGCTCAATTCCGTTACAAGGAAAAACCAAAAGAAGAAGTCAAACAAATAGACCAAAGTAAAAAACTCGAAAGAAATGAAAACATCCTTCCTTTTGAATCCGAAATATCCTCCATTCAAAAAAATAATGATACTACAAAAAATAATGATACTACCACTATGGAAAAAGAAAAAAATAATATTAAATTCACTAAAGAAAAAGAAGAGAAATTGTTTCTGTTTAAAGGTTTTTTCTCCGAATATGATAACAATAAAAAGATGGAAGAAAATAATGAGAAAACTAATGATTTGTTCTTTAAAACGACGAAGATAGAGTCCAAAATGATGGGACCAATACAAAGCGCAATGCCTAAAATTTCCAAGGAGTTGCATAAAACCAAATCGATTGCCAACAGTAAGAAAAATTATTCTAAAGTTTAAATAAATAATACAAACCTTAGTTTTCGAGAATAGCGAAGTCGTTATGTTTCAAAAATTCCGAAAAAATAAATTATCCAAAAGAGAATATATAGGAAAATCTAGCAACAACATTCCTTTACAAGAAACCTTGAATAATTACACCAAAAAAATGGAAATAATTCATGCCAAACAAAAAGAAGAAGATTTTCTCTTGATTGATACGAATGAAAAAGAAAAAAGGGCAATGACTGCTTTTGAATGCAAGAGAGAGTTTCATCTTGGAAACAAGGAAAGTGGGATAGAGGAAAAAAGAACCGATTTTTATAAGGTCTTCTTCCCAGAATCGACTATGCAACGTTTCCCAACATTCAGTGAACAAAGACCCAATACTTCAGAAAATCATTTCAGAAAAAAATTTACAATTAAAGATTTGGAGTAAAACATATTTTTAAAAAGTTGTTTTTTATTTGTTGAAATAAAATTAAAAACATGTATTATTCTTTTGATATTTTTATTGTAACATTTTTCTTCTTTTTCATAAATGAGGAAAATTTTTTTATAAATTAAATTATTTAAATTTTTTTTTTTTAATTTTCACAAAAATTTTTTTCCAAAACTTGGCATTTTTAATTAAATTTTTTCTTTTGATTATTTCAAAGTTACGATTTTATAAATATTAAAGAGTTTAAAGGAACTTATTAGAATGTTATAAAAAATCATGACAATCGTGTTTGCCAAATTAATAAGATTTTCAATTTATTCTTATTTTCTTTTTATCGTTGAAAAATTAAAAAACCATCAATAAAATTATAAAAAAAAGAAAGATGCTAGCCGACAAATCAAAAACCTCCAAGAAGCAGATCAAGGATTTTGTGACCAAAACGAATTGGTTTATGAAGAAATACGACTCCAGCGTCTTCACTTTCTTGGGGTCAGGTTCTTTCGGTTCGGTGTTCGAAACCAAACGCAAGCAAGATGGTCTTCTCGTAGCCCTAAAATACATTGAAACTGAAAGTGATTCAGAGTTCGAAAAGGCTTTTGAAGAGGTGAAGCTGCTCAAGCGATTGAAGCATCCAAACATCCTAAAGATTTTTGACGATTGTTTTTTGACTGAGCCTTTAGAAGAAGATGAAGACGAAGAAGAGAAGGATAAGAAGCCAGGTGGTGGCAATCTCTACAAAATAATCATTGTGAGTGAGGAAGGCCGAGAGGATTTGCATTCGTTCATCAAGGGCAAAAAATTGAAAGAACTTGAAATCCTGCAAATTTTCATGGACATTGTGTATGCCTTGGTCTACACAAAGGAAAAGAAGATCTTCCATTGCGACATCAAGCCCGCTAATATCCTTGTTTTTGAAGGCAAAAGAGGACAAAACCCAGAACTTCAAAGCCATTATGTTGCAGATGATAGCTTGTGCTTCAAACTTATGGATTGGGGAGGGTCTTCAAATTTGGAAAGAAGTGCCACGTTCACGAAAATCAGAGGAAATGAAATCGGCTGTTCGAAACCATATGCTTCACCTGAAATCATTGAAACAATTAAGAGGAAGAAGAAAATCCTGAGAAAAAGTTTGACTTGTACAAATGTGATGTTTTTTCGCTGGCAATGACTATTTTGGTGTTAGGTGGGGTCCCGGTCAAAGATCTGAAGAAAATTTCATTTGCTGGAAGCTATTCTAAGGATTTATCGGTCATATTCAAAAGTTTCATCACGGGTCATTACTCCCCTTTCCTGGAGGAACTTCTCTTGAAGATGCTGCCTTTTGAAAATGACAAAAGACTGAGCATATATGAAACTATCGATTGGTTGAAGAAATACTCCAATGTGTCTTCTCCCTTAAAGAAACCTGTTGGAAATCTAAACAAAGAAGAGAAGCCAATGGCTCTTATGCAATCATCAATAGCCCCCAAAACCTTCCTCTCCAAATTCAAAGTTCATATTGATGAAGAATGGGGAAATTTCATTAATGCTGTCTGCGATAGGAATGAAATAACATCTCTGGAGGTAAGGACTGCTATGCTCCGCATAAATCGAAGAAATTTCGTCTTGACCGATGAAGATGCTTTCATTGACAATGCAAAACTAATTGGTTGGGCTACGACCATCTCCCAGCCTTCCATGCAGGCTCTCACACTGCAAATTCTAAGCGAATTTCTCATGCCTGCGAAAAAAGCATTGGATATTGGCACAGGCTCAGGGTATATAACGGCTTGCATGGCTGAAATCATGGGTCCTAAAGGCATTGTATATTCAGTTGATCACTTTCCTGAGATATTGCAATATGCTGGTAATGCAATTAAAAAAAATAACCAATATTTATTGGATTATATACGGTTTGTTGAAGCTGATGGTAGGGAAGGTTTGGCTAAATATGCTCCTTATGATGTGATCCATCTAGGAGGAGCTGTGGAGGAGATGCCTAAAGATATTATCAATCAATTGGTAGAAGGGGGATTGATTTTCGCACCAATTGGAGGAGATAAGCAAAGAATCTTCATATGGGAGAAAGAAAAAGGGGGGAATTTGAAAATGGAAGGCATGATTGAAGTTCAATATGGACCTTTAATGTCTATAGAAGACCATTTAGCAAGGATCAAGGCCATTGGATAGAGAATGAATGAAAGTTATTTAAAAAATAGCAGTGAATAAATTAATTTTGATTTTACCATAAAATTAAAGAAAATTTGATTTTTTGTTTAAAAAAAAAATTTAACTTTTTTTAGTTAAAATAACATTTCTATATAGCATCAATGGATGAGTTTTTCTGGAATTATCCTCCAAAAATTAATTAAAAATCAATCAAAAATTATCAAATATTCAACATTTATTTGAATTAATTTTCTAAATAAAAATTTTCAAAAAAAAGGAGATTAATATAATCTTTCGATTATTTTTCAAATGGATACAACTTTTGTGAAGGAAGTTCCTATAATTTCCTTTTGTTTCCATCCTGAAAAGCCCTACATCTATTATTTATATTATAGTCAGATTTTGCTTCTTTTCTTGACAAATAAAAAAAAAAAAATATTAGATAATTCATTGAAGTCTCTCGCAATAAATGAAGAGGATCTGATTTCAACTTCTCTTATTAATATCTATGACGTGCCTAAAGATGATACGGGAAGCAATGATACATATGGATATCATATGACTTTCTATAAAAAAAGGAATTTCCTCATGCTTTCTTATCCTTCCTCCTATTTATCTATTTGGGACACGACCAATTATAGTATTTGTTCATTTTAATTTAATTTTTAACTTGAATTCTATAGCAAATTTGTTGAAAACTGCCACCAGAGGAAAGGACCTCTATGTGATAACAGCAATGGCTTTTTCTGAGCATAATGTGAGATTTTTTTGTTTTGTTTGAAAAATTGATAAAACTTTGGTTTTATTTAGCCGATTCTGTTTTTCACTGCAGCCAATAAGAGGAATTTGTACGCGATTAACATAACCGATGCGATTACCAATGGCAATTTAAATTATAAGAAGATGAGAGTCCCCAAAAAAATCTCAATAAACGATATAAAATGTCATCCTTTCGAAACAAAGGTGCTGGTGGCATGTTCTGATGGATATGTAATGTCTTTTTTGTTAAGTATATAATATATATGGAATTGTTTAAAAGATTCGAATGTGGGATCAGATTTCTTTCCATGGTCTTATTAGTTTATGTGATCCAGCCGTCGTTCCCACCAATAAAAAAACCAGCAACCTCCAACCTCAGATCCCAGCCATGACCTGCTTAAGTTTTTCCAGTGATGGACAGAAACTTCTGTCAAGCGATGAAAGTGGTCGTATTTTTTGTTGGGATGCCCGGAATCTCGGTCATCGTTCCGTTCTTTTAGCAATGGCCAAAATTTCAGAATTAGGTGTTATTTCTTTAGGATGTAAATTTAATTTATTTTAAAAATAGATTTTTTATTCATATGAATTTTATGAACAAAGGGTTAAATTATCATGGAGAACAAAAATCACATCGATTGTTATGTTATTGTGGGGAAGGCAACATACAAATGATTTCATTGAAAGTGAATATGCATTATACCACTCAAAACAAAGTGTCAAATCAAGGCTCGTTCGGCAAATTTTATGATCGAGAAAACCTGTATCATTTGAAAAACGAAATCCATATGACGAACCTTAAAAATTACAATTTGGGCCTTTCAAAATACTTGCAAATTCATCAAAATAATAATTTTTTCTCCTTTGCTAATCTGAAGATCAAGGTCCTTAATATTATCAATGCATCTGTGGCTAGCAAGATCCATTTCGCCATCAGTCTCAAAATCTTAACTTTCTTTGATAAATTATATCCTACCTTAGAATATCCTGTAATATTTATATTTTTGTTACATTTTTAAATATTGTTTATTTGTTCGTTATTAGGTTTTTAGCCCAGCTTATCCATATAAATTGGAAGATTATCTCCCCAACAAAGAAAACAACATTCTTTTCCAAAAATACATTTTTTATCTCGACGAAATGGAAATCAAAAGCTTCCGACTATCAGATGGTTCGCTCAAAAACCTGATCAACTTAAAAAGTCTAATTTCTTCCGAGGAAATCAAATTCTATAGTTTAGACTGTCGTCCCCTAAGTAAAACATTTATTCATTTAGAAAAAATTTATAAATTGTCTATATTTTTAAACAATTTTTTATATTATTTTGCATTTTTTAAATTTTATTTTTTGATTTTTTTTTTTTTTTTTTGATTTTTGTATTTTTTTGTATTTTTTTTTGTTTTTATCTCATTTTTTTTTGTATTTTTTGTTTGTATGCATTTTTTTTTTGTTTTTTTTAATTTTGTTCTAATTTTTTAGCATTTTTTTGTATTGTTTTTTCGTTGTATTTTTTTTTTAATTATTTTTTTTTAAAAAGAATTGGATTATTCTGAAAACGGTCAACTCCTGTTAATTTATCAAATGGACCAGAGTTTCCGTGCAATGTTAATTCCGATAAACTTGGAAAGTCCCCCAAAAGATCTTGAAATCTTTAAAGAATATCCTTGTTCTTTCGCATTTTTCCTCGGATCGAAGCATCTTCAAAACCCTCCCCTTTTTCTCCTAAGTGAAGATCGTTTGAGTTATTCCTTGATCATCAATCATGAAATGCCATGTGATCCCGAATTGGCCGAAATCTTCAGTCAAAATGAACTGCCAAAAGGAAACCTCAATATCAAAATCCAAAAGGTTTTCGCGACCAATTTAAGACAAGGTTTTGTGATAATTTACCAGATTTTTAATGAAAATTTGTTGAGATTCTCGAATAATAAGTTAGAAATGAATGATTTGATGGATTTTGGGATAATGACCACTCAATTTTCTTTCAGAATAGATTATGATGATACGATATTGGATATTGTATGGACTCCTGCAGGCAGTAGATATTTCAATAAAATGAATCTGGGGGCAGTGATTTGTTCGAATAAAGTGTTTTTCATTGATCAGGATTTGAAAATCATCGAAAGCATAAAAATTAGCAATTCTTTTCAAGGGATCAACCCGATTATTCAGGCTTCATTTGTTGGGCCTGCTTTGGTGCTGAGTAATAAAACCAACGTGGTTTATACAAGCTTAAATAAGAAAGTCGTGCCAATGATTTCATTTGAAAATGTGAATTATAAGAACAGCGTGATGCTATGTATGATGGATAGAGTGCTGATTGCGAGCAAGAAGAAGTTTGATTTTAATCCGAAACACAAAAATAAGCAACAAAATTTAGAAGTAAAATTAAATTTTCACTATATCTGTATATTATTTTGTATTTTGAATTTTGTTGCTATCAGAAATTTTACATATTTATCAATGTTTATGTGTAAATTTCATATAAATCTTTTTTCTATAATTTATATTGAAATAAATTTATCATTAGTTTTGCATAATATATTCTTATATAAAATTTTATGTTATATTCAATAAAATGTGTCACATTTTGTAAATAAATAATAATATCTTTTTATATAAATAAATATGTAAAGATTGTTTTTAATAGATCAAATGCAGAAAATTCAATTTGATGGAAATTCTCATTGTGGGTTATTTAAGTTTGAAGAAATTGGTGAAGGATTTCGTGATAGACCCCTCATTCATCAAAATATTATTAACTTTCTTTGAAAATAATCAGATTTCTCCTAACCTCTTGACAGAATTAAACAAAAACGTATTTTTCTCTAATAATTCTATAAATTTGCAAATTATATAGAATTTATTCAATGCAACTTGGTTTTTGCTTAAAAATGATGCCAACCCTCAATTCAACTACCGTGAAAAAACTCCTGTTTCTATGAAATTAAGAGACTATCAGCATTATTTCCATTGTCTTTTCGAGGGTCTTTATTCTGAAGAAAGCACAGTGATTATTAAACTAACAAGCCAAATTCTCCATTAAAACCTCTTAAAACTCAAGGTTTCCAGGAAAGAGTTGATTTATGCTCTGAAAATCAACCCGAAATACGCTCATATTCTAAGCATTTTAGAGAACAACCTTCCTTTTTTCCTCAATTTAGGACATTATAAATTGGCATTGAAGTAAAAAACCTATAAGGATTTTAACTAGATCAATAAACTTTTCTTAAAAATATTGTTTTTTTTTTTAATTAAATTATTCCAGAATGCTAGAATTGCTGCAAAACGACACTTTCCTCATAAAACTGCTCTATCTCCTCGTCCCTCATGACAAATTCCTGGATTTTTTCTCTGAATATCTCGTAAGTCCCAGCTTAATTTATTCCTTAAAATTATAAAAACCCCATGATTTTTTCATTTCCTATAAATTTCCTTTCCATAGAACACAAAATCCTTTGAAAACCTGCCTCCTGAATCTAAATATCTATTGACAGCCTTTTATTCAGAAATCTCGAATATCCCCACCAAAGCAATTGATTTCAAAACTTTGAAAATCTCTTCACTTCCAGTATACGAATCCTTGAAATTGAGTCCTTTGCTTGCCTCCTTTAATGAAGCCCCCATAGATTCCAAAGAAGCATTATTTAAGGAGTTTTTCCCAAAGGAATATAGCATTTTGAATTCAAATAGCAATAGTGCATTGAAAGACATAAAGAAAATTGATGTTGCCTTTGGGGAACAATGCTTCCATCAGGTGTATTATGATAAAACCAATGAAATTAAAAAGATCGACACTTTAGCAAGCGATAATCTCGACCAATTCCTAGGGTATAATGCTTTGATTCCAGAAGGAAACACAGGTCCGAAGAAAGAAAAGGCCAATGAAGATCCTTTCGATCAAAATTTCAATCAAGAGGAAGAAAAGGATCAATTCGCGAGTCTGCAGATTTATTGGCGATTTGATGAAGGTAAAGGTACAACGATTAACGACCTAAGTGATTATGAGATTAATGGGGTTTTGGAAAATGACGGTGAACATGATAATGATGAAATATGGAATATGTTAGATGATGGGGATCCTTTGGAATTAGAGGATAAATGGGGAAAGAAATGTCCAACTCAATATGGTATTGACCTCAATGCGGTGAATGTGAAGAATGTGAAGAAAACTTGGTTTGAAGATGAAGTGAGGCAATTTACAATAGAATTCTGGTTGAAGCCTAGAGTCCTTAATGGGATGATATTTGAGATCAGTGAGGAGAATTTCATCTGTATTTTACATGAGGGTTTTTTGAAGCTGATGATCAAAGGCAAGCCAATGGTTTTGATGGAAGATGAGGGGTTAAAGGATGAAAATATCAATAATGAGGAGGATTTCCAACAAGGCAAAAACCAAGAAGATTCTAAGAAGATCAAAGAGAGCTTCTGGAACCATTTGGCTATAGTTTATGACAGTTCTCAGCCCAAAACAGTGATTTTATATTTGAATTGTTTCGAAATTGGATATAGTAACATGATATTCGATGCGGACCTTTTCAAGGAAAAAACCATAAATCTCGGAAAATCGAAGTTCAAAGGCGAAATTACTGAATTCAGATTATGGAAATCTGCCAATAGTCTCAGCGAAATCAAAGATTCCTATCGATCTCCTTTGGAAATCGTGGCTGAAAAGAAGAAAAAAATCAAAATGAAATTCAAAGATAAAGATAAACCTCAAAATCAAGATATTGCGGGCAATGATCTGAAGAAATTCGCTGCTTTTCTTACAATGGCACCACCCGGAGTGCCTATTAAAGAACCTCAGACTGATAGGAAACCAGAAAAAACATTTAAAGCAGAGGAATTAAAGAAAAATGAAGAAAAAATAAATGCCAATAATGATGAGGATTTAGGCGCTTTTGCCACATACACCTTCAATGTGAAGTCTCAAAACCAGTTTTATCAGGAAAGTGAGAAAAATACCATGAAAATCGAGAAAAAAAAGTCGAGTTTTGAGAAAATCAACGAAAATGATGAAAATAAATGGGAGATGGCCTTTGCGACAAATAAAACAAGCGACACGAAGAAAAATCAGCCTGAGTTTGGTGGTTTTAGGGAGTTTTCCTCTACTAAACCAATGGAAAATACACAGAAAAGTGATTGGCAGGGTTTTGAGTTTGGCACGACAGGAGGTTTCGCAACGAAAAAAGAAGAAAATGAAGCATTTCCAAGCCAAAAATTTTTTGCAGCACCTATATTAAATGAAAATGATATGGTTAATGATCGCAATAAAACAGCTAGTTTATTCGAAAAATATGATAAGCCGTTTGATAAGCAACTGGATTTCAAGCCTGATTTCAATAAAGTCGAGAATATCTCAGGCCAGACTCCGGAACTGCCATTTGAGAACCCGTTTATCAAGAAAAAACAATCAATGGAACAAAAAAACTTCAGCGGTTTTGAAGAGAAATTGATTGAAAAAAATCAAAATCAAGAAAAACCGATGGTTCCGAAAAATGTCGAAAAAGGACCAGAAAAACCAGTGATCATTGATTTCGAGATGTTGATGGCTGATGTGGGGAATTTGATGGAGAGATCGAGGGGATTTATGAAAGAAGTAAGAAAAAAATTAAAAGATTTTCAAAATAAAATGCAATGAAGGAGGATGTGCCTAATGCGATAATGGAGATCCAGAGAATGTTTGGCAATTTGAGTAACAAGAAAATGTTTGATTTCTGTTAACATTGACCATTTTTTCTAGAAATCATATTACAAAATGAGAAAGATAAAGAAAAAATGGGCAGAGCACAGAAATTCTCATGTTATGTGGCAGTTTATAGATTTTTGTATCAACTCTTGATAGGGATCACAGATATGAGGAAAGTGAAGGATTTCAAAAAGGAGGCGTTTTTATATTTGATAATTGTGAATTTGAATTTGAAGTCAGAAGATAGGGTGATGTTCATAATCCGAGCTGTAAAAATTTCTTATTTTTCTCATATAATTTCTA
>Ga0302186_10000728_pt1 | contig 28659 bp, 25 predicted proteins | sample II_Bog_E1_2_FD_198782 | JGI IMG/M metagenome (GOLD analysis project Ga0302186, IMG submission 198782) | Peat permafrost microbial communities from Stordalen Mire near Abisko, Sweden - II_Bog_E1_1 | ecosystem: Environmental > Terrestrial > Soil > Wetlands > Peat | place: Sweden: Abisko... | reverse complement strand
TGCCTTTATCCGGATTAATTGTTACCAACCTTGTATTGGTTGATTCCAGGCGCCTGAGCTTTTTTTTGTTATCTTTAAGAATGTGATAAAATTCCGGTAAAACATATTTCATCGATAACCTTCCCTTTACCTGTTCCATATTGTTGGCTCCAAGTAATTTATTCATAGATGGGTTACTGTATAATATTCTCCCTCTTTTATCGTGTACACAAATAGCTTCAGGAAAAGCCTCCAAAATTGTAAGGTAGTTTAGGAAAAGCCTATCATTAATCTTTTCACTTGTAATATCCCTTATAATTATCATCCGGCATTCTTTACCTTTATATATAATCGGATGTCCCCTCACTTCCACATGGCCCAAAGAACCATCCCCCTTAATAAATCTTATTTCATAAATAACTTGCCGGTTCTTAATAATTTCCTCCTTTACAAGTGGGATATCGTCTTTAAAAATATGATTCAGAATGTCCTGGTTAATAATTTGCTCCCTGCTTCTTTTCATGATATCCAGAAACTGGTCATTTACTTCTATTGGATATGACTTGTCCAATATGGCCATTCCATTATTAGTAATTTTAAAAGCAGCCTTAAAAAGACTATCCGGAAAACCTCCCATTGCATTTTTCCGCAAAGAAGTCTTCACAGAATAGCTTTTAGATAAGGATTTTCCCATATTGACAAATATGATTCAAAATTAGGAAATTAAAGGTTAACATATATCCGATAAATTATGAATTATACTTTCAATAATTAATGCCATAATTCCTATATCAGCCCTTTTCACTTTTCCACCTTGCGTAATAATTATCTCCGCCGTTTCTGGCGCGCAGCATTTCCGAGAAGTTCCGGTGCAACAGGAGTCCGCTAATGGACTCTGCTATTCGTTTGGCCTTAGTACTATCCGTTTTGGCGGTATCTATCCATTTAGAGAAATAACTCTGATGAGATTTGGAAAGGGTTTTGAAAAACTTTAGGGCTTCCGGTTCATCGGCAAGGCAGCCTAACAGCTCGGTGTTTATAGGTATGGTACGTTCATCTACTTCGATTGAAACTTTCAGCTTAGCTCCGTTGCATTTACCTGTTCCTTTTCGCATTTGTGCATTGAATGGAATAATAAATATTCCATCACCCATAGGCATCAAAGCAACTTTTTCAATAGAATAATTATCCAATTTCCCTTTTACCCTGTACGATTTTTTCTGTCCGGGATTTAATTTGGAGGCTATATCGGCTGGCACTTCAATGTACATCCAACGGGTCTTTTCACCCATTTCTCTATACCTTAGAATAGTGGAAGTATATGTAACCATTATTCAACGACAATATTTTAGACCTGTACTTTTTCTTTCTTATTCCTATGCTGAAAAGCCTCCCGTGGCTTTAATCCCAATACATCAAACATTTTTTTGTCTTCATCGGAATCGGGATTGGGCGTAGTGAGTAATTTCTCACCCATAAATATGGAATTAGCTCCTGCCATAAAGCAGAAGGCTTGTGTTTCTTTATTCATTTGTACACGTCCTGCCGAAAGGCGTACAACGGAATCAGCCATTACAATCCGGGTGGTAGCAATCATACGTATCATTTCCCAGGATTCTATGGTTGGCATTTCACCCAGGGGTGTTCCTTCCACTGGTACCAGTGCATTTATAGGCACCGATTCGGGATGTGGATTCAAATGTGAAAGCGTAAGCAACATTCCTATCCGGTCATTCACTGATTCCCCCATACCAATAATTCCTCCGGAACAAACAGTCAGTCCTGCTTTGCGCACATTATGCAGCGTATTGAGCCTGTCTTCATATTTGCGAGTAGATATAATATTTCCATAATTTTCTTCCGATGTATCTATATTATGGTTATAGGCATAAAGGCCTGCATTGGCAAGCTTTAAAGCTTGTTCCTCCGTAACCATTCCGAGTGTAGCGCATACTTCCATGCCTTTGGCATTGACAGTTTTCACCATTTCAAGCACCCGGTCAAAATCTTTATTATCCCTCACTTCTCTCCATGCTGCGCCCATACAAAGCCTCGATGCGCCCATTGTTTGGGCACGGTCAGCAATTTCACTTACCTCATCCACACTCATTAATTTCTGTACTTTAACTTCCGTATGGTGACGTGCAGCCTGCGGACAGTAAGCACAGTCTTCGGGACATCCCCCAGTTTTTATAGAAATAAGCGAGCTAATCTGCACCTCGGCGGGATTATGATACTTGCGATGAATGGTTGCCGCCCTGTAAACAAGTTCCAGGAGCGGGGTATTATATATCTCGGCTATTTGTTCTTTGGTCCAGTTGAAACGCACGTCTTGCATAAAATAGGCTTTTAGACTAACAAAAGTATAAAAATTAGACTTATTACGGCGTGTGTAATATTACCTTTGTCCTATAAACACCGATTCATGCATATAGATATAATCACCCTGCACCCCGGTTTACTGGAAAGCCCCTTCCAACATTCCATTGTAAAAAGAGCTTTGGAAAAGAACCTGGCGGAGGTGAATATTGTTAATCTCCGGAACTATGGTGTCGGCAATTATAAGCAGGTAGATGACGCTCCATTTGGCGGCGGCGCCGGCATGGTTATGTCCATCGAACCTATAGCAACATGTATGGAGGAGTTAAAAGCCAAACGAACCTACGATGAAATTATTTACCTAACCCCTGACGGAGAACGTTTCAATCAGCAAATGGCCAATTCCTTGTCGCTTTGCAAAAATATTATTTTGCTTTGCGGCCATTACAAAGGAGTAGATGACCGCATTCGTGAACTTTACATTACGAAAGAAATATCCATTGGAGACTATGTATTAAGCGGAGGTGAACTTCCCGCTGCTGTCCTTTGTGATGCTATTATACGTTTATTACCGGGGGTGCTCTCAGATGAGACTTCCGCTTTATCCGATTCATTTCAGGATAACTTGTTGGCACCGCCTGTCTATACCCGTCCCGCAGACTATAAGGGCCTTAAAGTGCCTGATGTTTTACTCTCCGGAAATCCCAAACAAGTGGATGAATGGAGATTAAATCAAAGCATTGAAAAAACAAAAAAGCGCAGGCCCGATCTATTAGGAGATAAATAGATCACAACTTGGTAATTTTATTTACCCAGACCCCTTTACTATCCTGATTAACCATTATGTATACTCCGGATGTATAACCTGACAGATCAACTTGTCTAACATTTTTTACATCAAGCTTTAGTTGCCCGAACATATCATAAAGTTTCGTTTCTGTGACCTCATTATTATTTTGAAAATTAATATACACCATACTGTTTGTCGGGTTCGGATATATTTTTACTACTGAATCATCTGCAATTTGCTTGATTCCTGTTGTACCTATTCGGTACCGCATATATATTTTATAATTCGTAGTCTCTTTTTTGTGGTAATACAGAATAGATTTATTGGTAGTTAGTGTTGGAGCTTCTTCAATATATGCAGGGTCTGCATATATTATGGTAGGTAAGCTAAAGGTATCTGTAGGCGTATTCCTAACTGCCACACAAATTTCGGTAGCAAGGGCGCTTTTCTTTATTCGCGTGTAATAAAGTTCAAGCCCGTCTTTGGTAACATTTTCGGCATATACCAGATAGCTTGTATCATTCACATTTTTTAAAAGTGAACCGGAATTTGGCAGCTTATTATATGTGGAATCATTTACCTTTTGTCCTATGGCAAGTTGGGAAATACAGGGCGAGGCACCGCAAGTATTAAAGTATGCATTGGCATAATAAAGCAAACCGCCATTGAAATTAATAGCCGCATCCATAATTAGCCAGCCGGGCGTATAAATATAAATCGTTCCATAAACTCTTCCTGTATCATTTACGCTGTTTCCGGTAAATATACCATGAAAAAGATTATGATAGGTAGCAGGATAATTACGGGTAGTAACCCAAAAGAAATCGTTAGCAGAATCGAGTGAAGCAACAGCATCCAGATGAGGGTTGGTTATATTAGCGCCTGTCAGTGGCCCTATAAAAGTAAACGTAGAATCATTAACCCGGGTACTATAATATAGTGACGTGGTTGTACCATTATTAAGACTGTTAAAGAAAAGAGTATTGCCATCCGGCGAAATGAAAGGTTCCATTGCATCGGGCACTGTATCACCTATTATGGTTACCGGAATCTCATTGCCAAATATGGGGTATGACTGGCAGAAAGAATACTGCACAAAAGCTAATGCCGGAAGGATTAAAAACAACCTCTTCATCATAAATCAAAGATAATAAATTATTTGAAAAGCAAATAAACCGCCAATATCAAACAGCCAAACCCGGCAATGTGATGCAGTTGCAATACATTGGTTTTAAATACTACTGTCGAAAAAATGACAAATACCGAAAGTGTAATTACTTCCTGTATAACCTTTAGCTGTAAAAGAGAAAATGGCCCTCCGTTCTCCTCAAAACCAATACGGTTGGCGGGTACCTGGAAGCAATATTCAAAAAATGCTAACCCCCAACTAATAAGTATGACAGCAAAAAGTGGGAGGTTCTCCCATCCCTTCATGTTTTTAAACTTTAAATGCCCATACCAGGCAAAGGTCATAAATGTATTGGAGAGGATTAGAAATAAAATGGTGAAGATGGCTTTTTTCATGGCGATGGTTTTAGAAAAGCAAAGATATTTGTCTTTTAGAAGCCGGGAAAAGAATCATCATCATTCGTTTCCTTTATTTTTCGCAAATTTGCAGCTATAACCTCAAAGTAATATGCCTAAAATATCCATCAAAGGCGGACAGATGCCTGCCTCCCCCATACGTAAGTTAGTTCCTTATGCCGAAAAAGCTAAGAAACAAGGCCGAAAAGTCTATCACCTGAACATTGGCCAGCCGGATATAAAAACCCCGGACACTATGCTCAACGCGATTAAGAATTTCCCCTACCCTATTATAGAATATACGCATAGCGCAGGCATTGAAAGCTATCGCCGCAAGCTTGTAGAATATTACAGCAAGTATCAGATTGAGCTGGATTATACACAGATAATGATTACCACCGGGGGCTCAGAGGCAATAGAAATTGCCATGATGACCTGCTTTAACGATGGAGATGAAATTATAGTACCGGAACCATTTTATGCCAATTATAATGGGTTTGGTTGCGCTGCAGGAATTACCATTAAAACAACCACCTCTGATATTAAAACAGGCTTTGCATTACCTCCTATCAGCGAATTCGAAAAAATGATTACACCTAAAACAAAAGGAATCATGATTTGCAATCCCAATAATCCGACAGGGTATTTATATTCCCGGGAGGAAATTGAGCAATTGGGAGCACTGGTTAAAAAGCACGATTTATTTTTATTGGTAGATGAAGTGTACCGCGAGTTTTGTTACGACGGACACGAACATTTTTCTGCCATGCGACTGAAAGGTGTGGAAGACAATATTATTATGCTCGATTCTGTATCCAAGCGATACAGCGCCTGCGGCTTGAGGATTGGCGCACTTATTACTCGCAACGCACAGGTTTTGGAAATTGCATTGAAATTTGCACAGGCACGTTTAAGTCCGCCTACGGTAGGACAAGTGGCGGGTGAAGCTGCTATCAATACACCCGATTCTTATTTTAAAGAAGTGGAGGCAGAATATGTAAGCCGCCGTAACCTTGTGGTAGATATGCTCAATAAAATTGAGGGAGTATTTTGCCCTAAACCTAAAGGCGCATTTTACTGTTTCGCCTCCCTCCCGATTGATGATGCCGATATCTTTTGTCAATGGCTGCTAGAGGATTTTGAATATAAGGGAGAGACTGTTATGCTGGCCCCTGCCAGCGGTTTTTATTCTACCAAAGGACAAGGTAAAAATGAAGTACGCATAGCTTATGTTCTTAACACCACCGACCTTAAAAGTGCCATCGACTGCCTTGAAAAGGCATTGTTAGTTTACCCGGGAAAGATAGAGAAGAAAGAGAAAACGGAGAAGGCGTAATCTCCATCATTCGTAATAGTTAAGGGAATTTACCGCTTAAAACCTAACCCGTATATTATAAATGGAGTTTTCAAATATGTCCGAATTATCGGTACATTCCAATATAAAGCCATCATTTGAAAAATAGACCACTTTAAAAATCGTATTGTCAAAGCCATCCACATGGGCGTTCATCATAATAAACCCGTTGTCATTGTAAACCTTGTTCATAATAACCGTTCCCGTATCGGCATATTTCACAATGTCATAATCATCGGTCGATAATTTATCAACGTCATATTTCATCAGTTTCAATTTCATTTTTGTGTTTAACAGCGTACTGAAGTTATCGAAACTTGGCAGTATATTAGAATAAGCCACACCTGCCATATTAGTAGATGTTGGAGAACCGACGAAATTGGTTGAAGTACCTTCCTGAGTCAGATAAATTTCATTTCCTCCCATCATTGCTGCTTGAATTTTCATTTTGCGTATGCTCCTTTCCTTTACTTTTTCCATGTTAGAATAAATGGTGGTGCCGCGTGCCTTTGCACCCACATCCCCAATTTTATACAAGCCCTGAACTTCCGTATACACATGCGACAATGAAACATTATCATAATCATCGGCGCTATTGAGTGTTTTAACGGAGGTTGCTTCTGCAAAAACCTGTACCCTGCCCGATTTAAAAACAATTTTTTGAATGGTATTTTTAAAAACTGCATTCACCAAATCCTCATTGGGATATGAATATTTAACTGCCTCGGGCGTAATTTCTTTAACCGTACAAGCTATTTTTTGATCGTTCGAATAAATGGTGTCGTATTGGCAAAACGCTTGCAGTGAAAAAAAAAGAAAGAGAATAGCGAATGGTATCCTTTTCATAGGAAGTGGTATTGTTTTAATTAACGCGCACAGCTTGTGATGAGCCTGACATTTTTATTAGTAGTTTTGCATCAAAGGTATATGAATTAAAACTGCCATAGCTTCCTTCTCCATATAGGTAAAATTTAGAAGTGCCGAAGTCCACCACATCTTTGGAACCGTCACCGGCATTCATGAGTGCAAAGTCGGGTGAAACAGCCAAAACAAGTGAAATCTTATCGGTTAAAGGAATTAATACTCCTGCCGCTGCATGGGCTGCAATTATTAATTTGGCCGGGTTTTGCGGAGTGAGACTTAAAGTAGGGGATTCATTGGGAGCTGTAACATAATAGTCATACCAATTTGTATTTGCTGCCTGATCTAGTATGTATTGAGTTTCAGTTACCCTACCCGAGATCTGGCTGTTTACAAGGTAATTTATTACAAGCCCTGCTTCGGCATAAAATCCAAGTTTATTTTCCTGGCTGCTTATATATCGGCAAAGCAAAGGAACCTGTGCATACATAAACGAATACTTGATACTTTCATCATACCCGGCGACAACTGTTGTATCGCTACCAACAGTACGGAATGCAGTTTGTGTTCCGTTATAGGCTTCACTACCTGTAATATTTGAATAGGTATAATTAAAGTTATATTGCTGCATCTGTAACCCTATGGAGATACCAATATTGGAAGGGAACATATAAGTTACCCCCACTCCAAATTTCAGATTACTTCCCATACTAATTGCAGGCATAGTGCTAGTTCCAGTTGATGATGCAGGCCCACCTATACCATAGCCCATATAAGGGTCGATGTATAAACCGTCGCGGAGAATAAAAGTAGTGTCGTCCTGCGGTTTCGGGCCATATTGTGACTGCTGTCTCTGGTTTGATGGAGCTTGGTTTTTCCAATCACTTAATTGAAAATAAACAGGCAGGTTATATTTTACATTAACGGCTTTCCCATTTTTCATACCGGGGTTCCAGGGTGGCATGTTGCTCACGACGCGCACAGCTTCACTATCCAGATCGGGAGAAATTCCTGATAGTATACTAATATTCGCAATGTCCCCCGTTTTGGTAATTACAAATGTAACATTCACCGTACCTTGAATGCCCCTGTCAATGGCAGATTTAGGGTATTGAAGATGGTTGCCCATATAATTGTCCAGATCGCCCTGAAAAGTGGGCATTTGAGGAACAATTATATACACGCGGTTATCGCCGGCTGTATCATTTTGGGCTGATACTTGAAAGGATAAGATGCAAAGGAAAAGTATCCCTAAAAATGAAATGGCTTTTGTAAATTGTGTTTTCAAAAAAAGGATTTTTCTATAATTACAAGTGGTAAAAAGAACCTTGATTAATACTGGTAAAATTATACGTTACAGTGTCTTCAGCCTCAAAATTAAATGTTCCGTAATACTTACCCTTGGAAGAAATAGAGTCTATTTTTAAATTCCCCCCATTACCCCAGGCATTGCTTCCGTTATAAGAACAGAAATTTTTTGTAGCACCATTAATCATACTAGCAGAAACTGTAGTAGATGGAAAACCAATATCATAGCTTCCCGGACCTGTTGAACTTGGAAAAGTTATAGTAATGGTATAGTATGTCGAAACACCTTTGATTGTTATATTTGAACCTGAAATACTTTTGCTGGGAGTAAAGCTAATAATAGAACTACTATTAACAGATGCTGAGAAACTAGGCGTAGTGTCAGGAGGAGGAGGTTTAGTTGTATCATGTGTAGTAGCAGTATAGGTAGGCGTAATAGTATGTGTTACACCCACGGCCGGATCGCTATAGGGTTTGAGTTCTGCCTTTTGGCAGGAATAAAAGCATGAAAGGACCAAACCAAAAAATAACAAGACCGATAAAACACTGGGAGATTTCTTAGTAATTTTATTCATCGCATTAAAACCTTTGGTTTAACAAATAACAAATGTAAATATTTTTTGGAAAACAAGAGTAAAAGGTCAATTAATTACATTAGGTATTTCCTATTCAAGGCTACTCTAAGAATGTATTATTTCATTATTCATTTCGTTTTACGAACTTCCCATGTTGTAATTTATTCCGTTCTTCCCGATTTTCTTATATTTGCCCTATAAATTAATACGTGAATCACTTAATCCTTCACGAAAAACAATAAACAAATGAAAAAATTACTTGCTATTCTGAGCATTTGCCTGAGCTTTACCGTTATTACTTGTGCACAAAAACTCAACAAAAAAGAAAGCACCAAGATATTGGAAAATGCATGGAATGCTATTAAAAATTCTGATACGGCTGCTTTTAGTAAATTGTGGACGCTTGATAAGACTCAATGGCCCTATCATGGAGGTCAAACCTTTGGCGCAAAAGAGATAAGGGATAACTACCTTGATTTTAGAAGTTACTTTGATACTGCGTTGGTAAAAAAACTGAAATTTAGTGAAGTAACTTGCGATACAGTGGAGCATAATGACCCCCATTATGAATATGCCAAGTATTATATAACTGCTACGTTTAAATACAGCAATACCCATAAAGCAGGGTTCGGGTTTTATATGGATTATATCAATAACCAATGGTACGTCAGGTTTTCACCCGATTATTTCGATAAAAATTCTTCCAAGAAATAAAGTTCCTTTAAAAATAGTGGGCAAAATCAATATGCCCCCATCCATGATAGCTTCCGGCTTTTATTTCCTGGGTTATGTGAGTTACCGAATAGGTAATGGACGTTTTATTCCAGGACAGGCAAATGCCATAGGAATCTCCATATACAAGGGGTGACATTTCTTTATACTTAAGTGTGTAAACGCTGTTATTTGTAAACAAATCGCCCTGCATGGTGCCACTATATCCAACACCCTCAACCCAGCCCTGAACAATACCATACAGTTGGAAAGAAGATGTTCGGTCGGTCAAAAAATAAGAGCGCATTTTACCAAAGTGAAAGGTAATACCCGCCAGTGCATTATCGTATACAGTTCCGGCCGTAATTTGCCCTACTGCATCTACATCAACTGCTGTATCGGCATAAAGCGCCTTTTCGTAACGTAATTTATAGTCCAGCATTATTCCGGTAGCAATTTGATATTGCCAACCCTGGGGTGGAATATTACCCGGAACCGCATCATGAATGGCTTTCTGCTCTTCGGCACACTCGGCACATGCGCCTATTTCGCCCACATCCAATTCGGCCGTCAGCAATTGCTTTTTATAATAATCGGCAGAGGTTTTATAATGCCCCAGATAAACATATCCCGCAAACGGGTGGTCTCCTTTTAATATGGAATCGCTGGAAATACTGGTGGGTGTAAAACAATCTTGCACCGCTGATAAACCATACTGCACATCTGAATGGCTGAGGCGGGGCAATAGCCACATAATAGGTGAATACCGGAATGCAGGATCAACGCTTTCCAGCTTTATACCCTGGGTATAGTACTCGTCCGTTTGGGTAAAAAAGTCGTTTTCGTAATTTAAACGGATAAATTTAATGGTGCTTATTCTTGCACTGTCATGCTGAGCAAAAGCATTTGTTCCTAAAAAGAGAATGGAGAAAAGAAGTGTGGAGTATCTCATTATCCCCATATACGGAGTTTATCAGGATGTAGGTTTGAAAAGCAGGTATAAGCTATAAGAGATGAGATATAATCGGAGCTTTTTTAAAGCTATATGTCACTATATGTCGCACTTTTTGCGGTTTTACTTTTTGAAAAAATAGGGTTTTATTAATTGATTATCAACCATTAATAAACAAATTCCATCTTTGCAACTTGGCTGTGTGTGTGGCAAATGCCTGGCAAATGCCGGGCAAACGAGTCATTGACTAGTCAATGACTTTTTAGATAAACGCTATTTCGCGATATACTTTTGCATAACCATAAATACAAACAATATGAGCAAAAATTCTCCGGTGGAAACCGCCGTACAAAAAAAAGAAATGATTGACGCCCTGGAATCTAATTTTGGCAATGTTACCATTGCGGCCCGCGTGGTTGGAATAACGCCCCGCACACATTACCGCTGGCTGAAAGAAGATGACGCATACTCCACCGAGGCCGAAAACATAAAGGATATATGCTACCGCAAAATTAAAGACGGCTTGATACAGAAAGCCCTGATGAAAATAGAAAAGGGCAGCACGAGGGTATTGCTTAAAATGCTCGGCATCTTTTTGAAGAAAATGCCCGAAGAAATGGAAAGGGCTAGCCGGATTAACAATGTGCGCCTGGTGCCTAAAATTAAGTATGTAACTACACGGGAAGAAGCACAGGAAATTATGAGAAGCAGAGGGGAGATGCCTAATAAGATTGATTAGTATTAAAAAGAAAAAGAGAATAACCTTTCAAATACCTGCAAATGATAAACATTACTTGTGTACTAACCAGTGAACAAGCCCGTAACTTTAATCCATACCATGAAGTTATGAACTACACGAAAGAACGTGATGGCATTTTGATTACCTTCTTTTGTAATTTGGATAACAGCTTTTATGAATTTTTTTGGGTTGGATTGAATTGAGCGGAAATTCCATAGGCAGGATAGGAAGAGGGGGAAGAGATGCCAGTTTTAAACATCAATATATCATTCAAACTATTGTTGTATATTTGGCATGAAATGAAAGACAAACATAAACAAACATTAAAAAAGTATTTTAATACCTTCTTGCTTGCACTATTAGGTGTATTTATTATTTTAGTTGTAGTCTATGGCTCTCAAACAGGTAAGACTATGGATTTGTTTTCACAGTTAATAATTGCTGTATTGGGCTTTATTGCACCAATCGTTGCCTTATTATTTTCAATTTTTCATAAAGGTATAATTATATTAAAGGATAAACTCCTAAAACAGATTGAAAAAGATAAAAAAGAATTAAAAAGTGAAGGAGAAATACCTGCAATAAAAGAAAAAATCAAAGAACTTGAGAAAAACAAAAAGGATAATGAAAATAAAATTAAACTCTTAGACTTAAAGGTTCAAATTAAATATTTGTTTTTACCCTTTTTTCTTTCTTTATTATTTATTTGTAGTTACTATTATGTAAGCGAAATTATCATAAAAAAATACCCCCAATTTGCCTACTTTGAATACATTTATTCTGGAATTGCTTTGCTAACTGCTTCTTTATTTGGGTTAGGAATCTATAGGCTTTGGAAATTAATTTGCATTCTAATTGAGGTTAAAAATGAAATCGAAGAAAATGGTAAAGAAAAAGATGAGGAAAAGAAACTTTTGTTTAAAGATAACCATACTGAAATGATGGGAGTTTTAAATACTATTTCCAAAAAGGAACCTACCGAGGTAGTTGAGGTTTTAAATAAAATTTGGACAAAAGGAGATTTGCCAGCTAATGGTTTAAAGATTTACATTGATGGTATAAATATTATTGAAAAGACTTATAATCTTATTTCAATACCAATAAACTCAGTGCAAGAATTTAAAGTTCAAATCTCAAATGTATCAACAATCATGTTGAAAAATGTCGAATTAGCAATCTCTGTACCCAATGAATTTGAATTAGTTAAGCTTGGTAATTATACAAAAACTCCAACTGAAAATAAGAATATTTTACGCGAGGAGTATGGAAAAATATCATCTAAAACAAATCAACAATTTGATGAATTAAGAATAAAAGGCACAAAACTTGGAACATATAAAATCACTATTTTCTGTAAAGCAGAAAATATTCAGGGGAAAATAGATGGGGTTTTAAATATTATAGTTTCTGATAAGACAGGCAAAGAAATAAGAAAACAATAAAAATAAATAAATGTCATTTAAGGTAACGAAAATCATTGATGGTAGTACGATTGAAGTAATTCCAAATTGGACTTGGGGAACTGAATCGGGTAATATTATAAGAATACATGGTTTTACTGAACAAGAAAGTGATGTGCAATTAATAACCGATAAGTTGTACAAATTGCTTTTTGATAAAGAGGTAGAGTTAAATAACCCTATTAGGACATCGGATGGAAAACTATTGTGTGAAGTTTTAATATCTGGAAAGAATGTTGCTGATTTTTTTCCGGAGGATAAAACTCCTGTTTCATAATACATATCTGGTTTAACTATTAAATTAGCTTCATCGTAAAACCAAGCTGTCAAAATGGCTATCGTACACATTTATTTGCCAGTCGGGCTCCGACCCGTATTTTTGCCTCTGCGTCACTGCGAGGAACGAAGCAGCCTTACCCAATCGTTGCATCCGAATTAGTCCGTAGGACTTGAATCTTAGTAGCCCCCGGTACAACCGGGGGTAAATAACACACCACACACATTATAAACCCCGTAGGGGTTGAATAGAAGATAATATTTATTATTCAACCCCTATGGGGTTAGAAAATTATGGGGGGATTTATGTCCACCGATTTCATCGGCGGCTACTAACATTTAACCCCTAAGGGGTATAATGTAATTGCCAGTCGGGCTCCGACCCGTTTTTTTTTGTTCTGTCCCAAAAACCCTACATTTGTATTACTAATCATTAAAAAGGAATCTATTGAGATAGAAGGAAGAAATAAATAATATATCAGCGTTAGCTGTTCTTGCAATAGAAAACCGCAAAATTTCAAGTAGACAAGAATTAAGCATAAACGCCCACGGCTTCAACGTGGGCTTTGCTTTATTTGTCTACGGGTGCTTTGCGGTACCTCTATTGCAGTAAGGTGAATGTCCCACGTTGATTTTTTATAAAAACCCTGTTCGGGGCATTGGGGAATAAAATTTTGAAGTATGAGGAAGCTAATTTCAAAACAGGTTTTACGAATGTTGGTGTTCTTTCTCCCCGAACTTAAAGTGTTGTACTTTTTGGGCTTTTGAGTGAGTTATAAGTGATGAGTTATGACCTTATGGGTAAGGGATAAGGACAATCTCAGTAGAATAGAGATGCTTCCTTCGTCAGCATGACAAAGGCATTGGGTAAGTGCCTGTGGGGCTTCCGACTAATTGCCAGTCGGGCTCCGACCGCCCAAAAGGTCATAACTCATAACTAACTAAACCTTCTTTCCTCCGCCAAATTCCATTAAATAGCTTTTAATGAAATCGTCCAGTTCTCCATCCATTACCGATTGCACATCCGATGTTTCATAACCGGTGCGAAGGTCCTTTACCATTTTGTAGGGGTGCATTACATAATTGCGAATCTGCGAGCCCCACTCAATTGCCTTTTTATTACTTTCTATAGCAGCCACCGCTTCCATCTTTTTTCGCAGTTCACGTTCATATAATTGCGACTTCAGCATTTTAAGGGCTGTATCTTTATTCTGCATCTGGGAGCGACTCTCCTGGTTTTTAATTATGATACCCGAAGGCTTGTGATATAGGCGCACAGCGGTCTCCACCTTGTTTACATTCTGTCCGCCTTTGCCACCGGAGCGAAATGTTTCCCATTCAACATCGCCCATGTTTATTTGTATATCAATGCTGTCATCAATCAATGGATACACATAAACTCCGGCAAACGAAGTATGCCTGCGGGCATTGGAATCGAACGGAGAAATACGCACCAACCGATGAACTCCGTTTTCCCCTTTCAGGTAACCAAAAACATATTCGCCCTGTATTTCCAACGTTACCGATTTAATTCCGGCCGCTTCCCCATCTTGCTTGTCAAGTTCCTTTACCGTATAGCCATGCTTTTCGGCCCACATAATATACATGCGCATAAGCATATATGCCCAGTCCTGGCTTTCCGTTCCTCCGGCTCCCGAATTAATTTCCACCACCGCATCTAAATGGTCTTCTTCCGCCCCCAGCATATTCCTGAATTCCAGTGCCTGAATCTGCTTCAACGCAATATTGTAATGGGTTTCCACCTCTTGTTCTGTGGCTCCTTCCTCCTTAAAAAAGTCATAAATAACCACTAAATCATCCACGCTTTTTTGCATATTGGCAAAAGCCTCTGTCCAGCTTTTAAGCCCTTTTATCTGCCTTAAAACTTGTTCGGCTTTTTTGGGATCGCTCCAAAAGTCGGGAGCTTGGGTAGTAGTGTCCAGGTCGGCGATTTTAGTTAACTTCTTTTCGATGTCAAAGATGCCCCCTCAACGCGTCAAAGCGCTCCTTCACTTCCTTAATCTGCTCGTAGGTAATCATGGAAAGTAATTATAGATTATAAATTATGAGATATGATTTACAAAAGTATTTAAATTTTACTACCGGGGCGTGCCCCAAGCTCCGCAAGGGTCGGGCTATACGCTACAAATCCTCGCTGCGCTGCGGGTTTTCCGCTGCTATCCCTCACGCTAAAACGTTATTTTTTGTCAGTAAATCTCCGGGTAAGCAGCAGGATCAACTTCATTCATAATGCTGTAAACGGCATCAAAAATATCATCGCAACTGGGTTTTGAGAAGTAGTCGCCATCGGAACCATAAGCCGGACGGTGTTCTTTACTTGTCAATGTTTTAGGCGGGGAATCAAGGTAAGAATACCCCCCTTGCTCCTCCAATGCCTTTTGCATCATATAAGCACTGGCTCCGCCGGGTACATCCTCATCCAAGAACAATACACGGTTTGTCTTTTTGAGGGAGTCAACAATCATATTATGAATATCAAATGGCAATAAGGTCCTTACATCAATTATCTCTACGGAAATATTGCAAGCCTCCAGCTGTTGGGCTGCTTCCAAAGACATTCTGCAAAGTGGGCCGTAGGTAACAATGGTAACGTCTTTTCCTTCCCGTATTATTTCAGGCACACCCAGCGGAAGTTTAAAATCACCCATGTTGGTTGGTCTCTTTTCCTTGAGGCGGTAGCTGTTCAATGGCTCAATTATTAAAGCCGGTTCATTCGATTCGAGCAGCGTATTATAAAACCCTGCTGCATGTGTCATGTTACGTGGAACGCATACATATATTCCTCTGATTGCATTTAAAATCATGCCCATAGGAGAACCGCTGTGCCATATTCCTTCCAGCCTGTGCCCGCGTGTGCGGACAATAACCGGAGCGCGCTGAGTACCAACCGTGCGGTATGCAAGGGTAGCAAGGTCATCGCTCATAATTTGAATAGCATAAAGCAAATAATCCAAATATTCTATTTCTGCTATCGGACGCAGTCCGCGCATAGCCAAGCCTATTGCCTGACCTAAAATGGTCATTTCACGAATTCCGGTATCGAATACACGCTCTTCTCCGTATTTCTTTTGAAGGTTTTCTAATCCCTGGTTAACGTCGCCTAATTTACCTACGTCTTCTCCAAAAATTAAAACATTCGGATATTTGGCCAAAATAGCATCAAAATTATCCCGTAGAACCTCATGTCCGTTTACTTCTGTTCCTTCTGCATCATACCTCGGATTCTCTTCAGCTATATTTATAGCATCAGAAGTATAAAGTAATGAATCATACCGTTCAATATTTTTGGCTAAGAATTCATTATTCAAATTGAGTAGCTCCTGCCTTTCGGCTGTTTTTTCATTCCGGGTAACCCTCAAGGTATTTTTTGTGGCAGAAACCAAATCACGTCTTAACGGATCTTTTATCGCCTTAAGATCACTGATGATTTTTGCAATTGCAGCGCCTTCCGATGAATGAGTAGAAACTTTTTGCAAAAGGCCAAGTACTATTGCTTGCTCCTGTTTTATTTCATCCAGATATTCTTTCCACGCCCTGTTTTTAGCATCTTTTACATCGGTTCTGGCCTGTTCCTCAATTTGTGAAAGTTCGGCTTCGGTTGCAATGGCAAACTTCAGTATCCACTCCTTCATTTTCTTAATTCCGTCAAAATCTTTTTCCCATTGAAGCCTTTCAGGAGTTTTATACCGTTCGTGCGAACCGGAAGTAGAGTGGCCTTGAGGTTGTGTACATTCTTCAATATGCAGTAGAATTGGAACATGTTCCGCCCGGCAAAGCCGAGCTGCTTTTTCATATGTATCACACAGGGCGGAATAGTCCCATCCTTTTACTTTAAGAATCTCATAACCCCTGCTGTTTTTGTCTCTCTGCATTCCTTTAAGAGCTTCCGATATGCTGTTTTTGGTGGTTTGATAATCTTTCGGAACAGAAATTCCGTAACCATCGTCCCAAACGGAAACCAGCATAGGAACCTGCATTACCCCTGCGGCATTAATGGTCTCCCAAAACATGCCTTCCGAAGTGCTCGCATCTCCTATAGTGCCAAAAGCTATTTCATTGCCCCCTTTGCTGAATTTTTCAAATCCTGCATTTTGAAGAACGGGTGTATTTCTATATTGTTTTGATGCCATAGCCAAGCCAAGGAGACGGGGCATTTGGCTGCCTGTCGGCGAAATATCTGATGAAGAGTTGCATTGTTCTGTAAGATCGGCCCAGGTATTATCCGGCTTAATAGAATGTGTAGAATAGTGCCCTCCCATTTGCCGCCCGGCGGAACTTGGTTCGGCTTTTAAACTGGCATGAGCATATAGTCCGGCAAACCATTCCTGGATGGTTAATAAGCCTTTGGCAAACATAAAAGTCTGGTCGCGGTAATAGCCTGAGCGGAAATCGCCCGGCATAAATACCTTAGCCATAGCTATTTGGGCAATTTCTTTCCCATCTCCGAATATCCCGAATTTGGCCTTCCCCTGCAATACCTCTTTTCTGCCGAGTAAACTGGCTTCACGGCTTTCCATAGCAATACGGTAATCCCTAAGAACCACCTCCTTAAATTCAGAAAATGAAATCTCCTTTTTCTGTGTTATCCCGCTTATTTCCTCCTTATTAGACATAAATAAAGGCTTATTGTAAAGAGACAAACTTACATAATTTGGAATAAACCATGAAATAAAAAATTAATTTCTTCAATTAATCCAATAGCTACCCACTTAACAGGTTATTAGAACATTGGTAGATTTGCACAAAATTCAGGAAACCACAAAATACGCAACGATGAATAATAAAACAATAGGTGTTATTGGTTCCGGTACTATGGGAAGCGGAATTGCACAACTTGCGGCAGTTTCAGGTTGCCGGGTAATTTTGTTTGACGCCAATATGAAAGCTGCCGAAAATGCTCTTGAAAAGACAGCGAAAATACTGGCAGGATTAGTCCTAAAAAATAAAATACAGGAAAAAGATGCCACTGCTGCCATATCCAGAATTAAAATTGGGAATTCATTGCAAGATTTTAGCGAATGTAATCTGGTTATAGAGGCTATTATAGAGGATTTGGCCGTAAAAAAGGAGCTTTTCAAAAATCTTGAAAAAATTTGTCTTTCATCCTGTATTATGGCTACCAATACCTCCTCCATTTCTATTACCTCGATAGCTTCGGCTTGTAAAAATCCCGGCAGAGTTATTGGAATTCACTTTTTCAACCCCGCTCCGATTATGCCCCTTGTGGAAATTATTCCGGGCCTGGCAACCGATAACCAAATAGTTAGTGAAGCAATAGAAATGATTAAATCGTGGGGAAAAGTAACAGTGCTGGCTAAAGATACACCGGGCTTTATTGTAAACAGGGTTGCGCGTCCTTTTTACGGTGAAGCCATCCGGATTTATGAAGAAGGCATTGCTGATTTTGCCACCATTGATTGGGCTGTGAAAGAATTCGGCGGATTTAAAATGGGGCCGTTTGAATTAATGGATTTTATAGGTAATGATGTAAACTACAAAGTAACGGAAACCGTGTGGCAGCAATTTTTCTACGATGCGCGGTACAAGCCGTCACTAACCCAAAAAAGGTTATTTGAGGCAGGTTTTTGGGGTAAAAAAACCGGCAGAGGTTATTATGATTATTCAGAAGGCGCAAAACATCCGGAGCCAGTAAAAGATATAAACCTGGGCAAACAAATATTGCCAAGAATATTGGCCATGCTAGTTAATGAGGCTTACGAAGCCCTGTATTATAAAATAGCCACCAAAGAAGATCTGGAAACAGCCATGACTAAAGGGGTTAATTACCCAAAAGGGCTTATTCAATGGGGAGAGGAAATAGGATTAGCCACTGTTTTGACCGTATTGGATGAACTATACGCAAGCTATAAGGAAGAACGATACAGGCCAAGTTTGCTATTAAGAAAGATGGCAACAAAAAAAGTAAATTCAACTCCCTAAATAGATGCTTCATGATTCTAAGCATTGTTTGAAAAAATCCTCTATTTTTGAGCCACCTAATAAACAAAAAACAGCCCATGAAAAAGACTAAGTATATTTTGATGCTATCACTTTCTGTGCTAATTATCAATGCAACTGCACAATCTGTTAAATGGGCCGATGAAGCTGAGAATGCTTCCAAAATTAGAGCAAGTGATATGGCTGGTTATACTGATAAAAGTGTTTTTTTAATTAAAAAAACCGATCAAGGTGAATGGGGAGGCGATTCTAAATTTTTTTTGGATAGGTATGACTTACCAAACATGAATAAGATATGGACAAAAGAAATGTGGGGCACCGACGATGGAACAGACAAAGGAAAATCACTGCATATTAGTAATGTTTATAGCCTGATTGATGGAGTGCTTGTCATAGCCCTCAGCCATGACTTCAGTACTGTTTATGCCATGCAAGTACGGGTTGAGGATGGAGTTTTACTGGATAGCAGAAAGGTTACCATCGGAGACATGGAAGCTAAAAATGAGGATCAAAGAAAAAGCGCCCCATTTAAATTTGCCATGTCAAAGGACAGAACCACTCTTTTAGGATATTATGTAAGTAGACATAGCCCTACCATTCACACCATTGCCATTGATGCTAATTTAAATATCAAATGGAAAAAAGATATTACACCTTCTTTCAGCAATAACGATTTTGATTTAAAGGAAATTTCTTCGCTCGATGGTAATGAAATTGCCATATTGGCAAGTATTAATGATAAAGGAAGTGACCAAAAATATAAGTTTGTAACCATTTATTATAATCATTCGAAAGATTCGAAATTTGAAACCGAGATGAGTTTAGGTGGGGATAAACTGATTGACGGAATTAAAATTAATATGGATGCTGCTGGCAACCCTATAGCAGCAGGCATGTATAAAAATGATGGGGAAAAAGGGTTATTCGGCACCTTTGGGTTTAGAATTAATGCCAACACTGGTCAAATAATGGCAACATCATCTGCTCCATTTACAACAGATTTTCTCACAAATTTTATAAGCGAACGCAAAGCAGATAAAGGCAAAGGAATTCCTTATTTACAAGTGAATGAAATTTATGTAACAGCTGACAATAGCATAGTTATTGCAGCCGAAAGAAATACATTTTCCGAAGAACATACCTATTGGGAGCCTAACAATCAAAATGGAATGCCAACCACGGTAAGCTATGCAAATAGCGGCCCAGGTATGGCAGCATCAATGCACGGCGGCATTACTACTACATATTATAATTATAAAGATATTGTATTGGCGAAACTAGATGGCAAAACCTGTAATACTGAATGGGCAATTATTATTCCTAAAAAACAGACTACTGATGCAAAGCTCAAAAAATCGTATGGCCTCACAATCCAAGGAAGTACGATTTTTGTGGCCTTCTGTGATAACCGTAAAAATGCGGATATGGACCCGAAAGTATTTACCCAAGACGCTAGTAAGTTGAAAACTGCTGACTTAGACGATAATGGCAAATATCTCGATATGACACTTTGCACTATTGATCTGGGCTCAGGTGCAGTTCAAAGAAAATATCTTACAAGATACAAAGAAGATGACAGCAAATTAGTATTCAATGCACTTTCATTAATTGCATTGCCAAACTCCATTTATGTATACCGGGGCGATAAACATACCGATCAGTCGGGAATTCTTACACTTCAGTAATTCCTTCTTCATTCTACGTTCATAGTCATTAAATACTTTTGGCAAATATTTAAAATAATAAAAATGAATCCCCTGAAATTATCCGCATTAGCATTAGGCTTAGCGATTATTGCCCAATCTTGCAGCAGCCCAACTTATGTAGAAAGCACACCACCTCCTCAGGCATATAGTAACGAGGCTCCGGCTCCGGTTAGTTATCAATCCTTTTACAATGAGTTGAGCCCATATGGACAATGGGTAAATACGCAAGATTATGGATATGTATGGGTTCCGGCAGCAGGACCTGATTTTCAGCCTTATGCTACAGCCGGATACTGGAGTTACACAGATTATGGATGGACATGGGTCTCCAATTACAGCTGGGGATGGGCTCCTTTCCATTATGGAACATGGGATTTTGATAGCACATTGGGGTGGTATTGGATACCCGGATATCAATGGTCTCCGGCATGGGTAAGTTGGAGGAGCACCCCGGGTTACTATGGATGGGCTCCATTAGGTCCTACTTATACCTATAACGGATATGCCACTTATAATTGCCCTCCTGAAAGGTACGTATTTGTAAACGCCTCTTATATGAACAACCCCAATATGGGAAGATATTACGAACCCAGAGCTCAAAACGCAAGCTATTTCAGCCGTTCAGCTGTTGTAACCAATACCTATTATGACAGAGGAAGCAATAATACCTATCACTCCGGTCCTCCAAGCACAGAAGTAGAAAGATATACAAAGTCTCCGGTAAGACCCGTAACTGTGGTTCAAGCATCTTCCCCCGAAAGAGAAGGCGTTTCCGGTAATCAAATAAGCATGTTTCGCCCCTCTGTTCAACAGCCAAACAGTAATAACGCTTCCAGACCTGCACCTGAAAAAGTATACCAGAAAGCTGAAGTAACACCTGTTACGCAACGTCCGGTGCAAACAAATCCTAATCAACCGAGGGCAACTCCCTATAAACCGGAAAATATTCAGCATCCCGAAAATCAACCTGGCCAGCAAAACAAGCCAAAGGAAGAAAATAAACCACAGCAACCACCCCAACAACAGCAACCCCCAAGACAACAAGAGCCTGTTCAACAACAGCCTGCTCAGCAACCTTCCCAAAGACAACAACCGCCTGTTAATCAACAGCACGCGCCTGTACAACAACAACCTGCTAAGCAGCAGAAACAAAAACAAAGTAAACCCCCGAAACAAACTAAACCCCAACAACAAAACCAACAGGGTGGACAACCTCAGCCAGGCAGGCAATAGATTCCATCTATTGTATCCCTCAGCAAGAATAGAATTTAATTGAGGAGGTAATAAGAGGTTTTTTATATCACTAATTCAATTCAAATTGCAGTTTGCTTAAACTGCGATATAAGCCATCAGGAATAAGCATGAGCTGCTCATGCGTTCCACTTTCTTTTATCACGCCCTTTTCAAGTACTACTATTTTATCGGCATTGCGGATGGTGGACAGGCGGTGCGCAATTACAAAAGAAGTTCTGCCTTCCATCAGCTTTTCCAGAGCTTCCTGCACCAATCGTTCCGATTCAGAATCAAGCGAACTGGTGGCTTCATCTAAAATAAGGATGGCAGGATTCCTTAATACAGCCCTGGCTATAGCAATACGCTGCCTTTGTCCTCCGGAAAGGGAAATACCCCTTTCCCCTACTAATGTTTCATATTTTTGGGGGAAACCCATTATAAAATCATGGGCATTGGCTTTACGTGCGGCTTCAATAATCTCCTCTTCGCTGGCATTATGTTTGCCATAAAGTATATTCTCTTTTATAGTTCCGCCAAAAAGCAATACATCCTGAGGCACCAGCGCCATTTGCGACCGAAGCACCGAAAGCGGATACTCTTTTATGTTTTTCCCGTCAATAATGATTTCACCGCTCACCGGATCGTAAAACCGCAGCATTAATTGGGTCATGGTAGTTTTTCCCGCTCCGCTAGGACCGACAATAGCAGTAGTTTCACCTTTATTAATATGGAATGAAATACCATTCAGTACATTAAAATCTTTGCGGGAAGGATAATTAAAATGCACATTGTTAAAAATTACTTTGCCTTCTATTTTTTGATTTGCAGGAACAGCTTCCAGTTCTTTAATAGCGATATCTTCAATAGGTTCCTCCAAAATATCCATAAGACGTTCTGTGGCGCCAATAGCACGCTGAACCGTTGCATATAACTCTGCAATACCCGCAAATGAAGCGCCTAGAAAAACCGAATAAAGCATAAACCCGAACATATCACCGGAGGTCAATTGCCCCTGTGCAACTAAGATGGCTCCCCTCCACATAACACCTACTATAGCCCCAAACATGCAAAAAATAATAAAAGCGATGAAAAGAGCCCTAGCCTTTCCGCCTTTTATAGCTTGTTTTACAATAGATTCGGTGCTTCTTTTATGGCGCAGGGTTTCAAAAAACTCATTGGCAAAGGCTTTTACGGTGGCTATAGCCTGCATGGTTTCCTCCACAATAGTATTAGATTCTGCCACTTTATCCTGTGTCTGCTTAGAAAGCTTCCGTATATATCGGCCAAAAACAACAGCCATAACAGCTACTACCGGTATTACGGACAACATGACAAGCATCAGTTTAAAGGAAATAATAGAAAGAAGGGTTATACCCCCTATTATCATAAATAACTGCCTGAAGAATTCTGCTATAGTAGTGGTAAATAAATCTTGCAGCATGGTAACATCCGATGTGATGCGGCTGGTAAGTTCACCAATCCTTCGCTGAGAGAAAAAGTCCATTCGTAACCGTACTAATCGCGAATACGTTGCCTGACGGATAGCCGCCAGGGTATTTTCGGTAACATAAACAAACAAAGTAACCCTGAAATAGGAAAATATAGATTGGAGGAAAAATAATCCGAACAATAAATAAGCATCTGTGTTTATTTCATCAAAATGCTTTGCCTGACCTGCATTTAAAAGGTTTTTAACCATCCAGGGGAAAGCCAGGGAAGTAACACTGGTAAGAATAAGAAAACAAAAACCTATAAAATAACGGCCTCTATACGGCTTAAAAAACTTTAATACCCTTGCAGCCCGTTTAAACGAATCCATCGTTATACGCTTTTTCTTCTCTGAATCAGTTTTGTTGCCTGAAATATCTTCAGGGGCTTCCTGCCCTCTTGCCATAAATGTCTTAAAATAGAGCCGCAAAGGTATGATTAAACACCTTATTAGCATTAATTGAAAGTTAAAAATTGTTTGTATTGAAAAAGAAATTATCTTTGCGCCTCATTTTGAAAAAGCCATGAAAAGAACGTATCAGCCCTCAACCCGTAAAAGACGCAATAAACACGGTTTCCGCGAAAGGATGTCAACTGCCAATGGCAGAAGGGTACTTTCAGCCAGGAGAAGGAGAGGCAGAAAGAAACTTACCGTTTCCGACGAAAAGTTGCACAAAAGATAGTATCAATATACTGTTCATAAATCTTTTTTCACAATTATTAATTCTATTAAGGGTATCTTTAACTTTGTCCGTCTATTAATAGATAGAATAATGAGTCCTTTTACTAACTTTGTATTTTAACACTAATTATTATGGCAATTGAAATTACCGATGCTAATTTTAAAGAATTAGTACTCAACTCAGATAAACCGGTTCTACTTGATTTTTGGGCAGAATGGTGCGGTCCCTGCCGTATGGTAGGTCCTTTTGTTGAAGAAATAGCGAAAGAATACGAAGGTAAAGCTATTGTGGGCAAAGTGGATGTTGATAACAACCCGGGCGTTTCTATGGAGTTTGGAATTAGAAACATACCAACAATACTTTTTTTTAAAGGCGGAAAAATAGTAGATAAGCAAGTTGGTGCTGTACCAAAATCAGTGCTTGAAGGTAAGTTAAAAAGCCAATTATAATACTGATTATGAGGTATAAGTTATAATTCATAACTCATAACTTATACCTAAAAAAATGCCCGTTCAGCTAAAACCCGAAGATTTAAAAGAACTATCCCATCTTGAGTTATTGGCAAAACGGGTAGTGGAAGGATTTATTACCGGCTTACACAAAAGCCCTTTCCATGGGTTTTCTGTTGAGTTTGCCGAGCACCGTATATACAATGCCGGTGAATCTACCCGGCATATTGACTGGAAGCTATATGGAAAGACAGAAAGACTTTATGTGAAAAGGTATGAGGAGGAGACCAATCTACGTTGTCAGATAGTAATTGACGATTCTTCCTCCATGTATTTCCCTGAAAATGGACTGAATAAAATTACATTTTCAATACAATGTGCTGCCGCACTCATAGAGCTACTTAGAAGGCAAAGGGATGCCGTAGGATTGACTGTATTTTCCGATTCTATCGAAATTCATACCCCGGCTAAATCCACCTCCGTTCATCAAAAAATGTTGTATTCGGAGTTGGAGAAATTATTGGTAAAATACAAACAGCAAAACAGCAAAAAAACCTCTACCGTAGAAGCCCTGCACCATGTTGCTGAAAATATCCACAAGCGCTCGCTGGTAATTATTTTCAGCGATATGCTTGATTCAAGGCTGGGTAATGAAGATGAATTATTTTCAGCTTTGCAGCATTTGCGGCATAATATGCACGAGGTAATTTTATTTCATGTAACTGATAAAAAAACGGAGGAAGATTTTCAATTCGATAACCGCCCTTACCGCTTTATTGATATGGAAAGCGGGGAGGAAGTAAAAATCCATCCTTCCGAAGTTCGCGAATCGTATGTTGCCTCTATGAATAGCTATAGAAAGGAGCTTATCCTGAAATGTCGCCAATATCGAATTGATTTTGTGGAAGCTGATATTAAAAAGGGATTCCGGCAAGTGCTTATGCCTTATTTGGTAAAAAGAGTGCGAATGAAATAGCTATCCCCTCCAACGCAAAATGGCGCTGTTTTTATTAAAAAACTAAATTAGATGTTAAGGCAAAGGAAAATGGTGTATTTTTGTGCCTCTTAAAAAAACGGTTCGGTAGTTCAGCTGGTTAGAATGCCTGCCTGTCACGCAGGAGGTCGCGGGTTCGAGTCCCGTCCGGACCGCTTACTTTAATACAAAAGCCTGTAATTTATTCAATTACAGGCTTTTTATTTGGCATAAACAACAATCCCAAATCAAACTTATACCCTAAAGTCGGATTATTGATTACAGAATAATTTAATTACTGATATAGACTTAGCAACAAATTGAAAATATAGGTTAGTTTTGTTATTACCTGTTATTTTAATAAACCTCTTAATACTCCCTGGTATGCCATTTTATGATCTGCCCAAACAGGCGGTGAAAAAGGTTTTATCAAAAACTCCTTTCACAAACTATTCCAAAGGGAATAGGTATATATTCCTGTATCACGATATTAGTAACGCTCAAAGCCCCCATCACTCGCAATACTATTCAACCGATACAAAAACATTTAAGAAACATCTTGAATTTTTTATTGAGCATTTCACAATTCTGCCCTTGGATAAATTACTATCTGAAAACTTGCCGAATAATAGAAACTATGCTGCACTATCCTTTGATGACGGGTTCTCTTCGGTTAAAGAAATTGCCTTCCCTATCCTAAAGCAGGTAGACATTACATTTTCTGTTTTTGTAAACAAATATGCCATACTACGTAATAACTTATGGTTTCTCACTATTTTAAACTCACCCAAAACAGATTATCTTATGTCTGTTTACCTAAGCCTCAGAAAGCATAATTCCGATATTACATTAACTTTTGACGAATTTTGCAAAGAACCATTTACTAATGTTTTAAATTATTTCTCCATTCCCCTTGCTGAAGATATTCTTTCCTTTTCTCCTGCTCCCACATACAAATTATTTATGGATGAATTCGATTTGAAATATTTATCAGACAATGGAATAGAAATAGGAAACCATACTGTTAACCAGTACAATCTTTCTAAATGCGACGATAGTACAATCATCCGGGAAATAGATGAAAATACCATTTTTCTTGAAGATATATTACAAAAGAGAGTAAATCATTTGGCAATTCCCTTTGGCAAAAAAGAGCATTATTCAAAACAACTATTTAAAAAACATTCCAACTACTATATATATAATACCAACCCGGTTCCGCTCCCTAAAAAAAACAATACCAATGGCTTCCATTTAATACCTCGTATTGGATTAACTAATAATACAGTTGATGAGCTAACATTTTTTATTAATAGAACCTTTGTTAAAACTATTAATATATAAGCGTACCGCTCCTGTCCATTTTTTTAAACAAACAGAGTATACGTTCAATAAAAATCCCGTCTTACATAAAGCAAGACGGGATTTTCATTTTTTAAACTACCAGGGTAGTTATGGCTGGGTTATAACCACAACTTTAAAATAAAGCCTTTGCGTGGGAGCTGTGGCAAATATATATTGTACTGTAACCGAATATGTATCAAAATAGTATTGAAAAGCATCTCCGGTCTGGTATGAACTTGCAACAGGCAGTTCATAGTAAAGAGAGGATAGCTTATTCAATGAAGTAGAATAATAAACATCAACGATACTGGTACTTGGATTAGTTAAACCACTAATATTATTGATGGTGAAATTAAAGCCACTAATAGCATTGTTGGCTGACCAATTGTTGGGTTCCGCACTGTCAATTGCAACAGTATACGAAGAGGAAGCACCCTGAGCGCCTTGAGCGCCTGTCGGGCCTGTAGGTCCTGCAACATCTTTAGTGCAGGAGTTAAAAATAGACGCAGATACTGCCAGAATAAATAAGTACTTTATTGCCTTCATTTTTATTTTGTTATAATATTATTATGATTATTTATTATTACGGTTGCTGTATATGAGGAATAACAACAATATTTGCATTCATCTGAGAATCAGCAGGCCAACCGCTACTGCTCGGATTAAGATAGAATATTTTAATGGTATCGTGTCCTAGAGATGCATATAATTCATCTCCGGGTGTTGCATAATTATACATTGGAAGTTTATACCATTCCTTTGTTTTTTGGCTGTTAACATACACATTAAGCAAATAGGTAGTGGCAGAATCGTATCCTGTAAATATATATTTAGAATAATTTAATGTAGGCGAAGCAACATTACCCATATCATTTATAGATAATGTAAAAGGTATAGCAAACCCACCAGGCAAATCTCCTCCCGGAACACCTGTTGCGCCAGTTGCGCCTATAGGACCTGCAACCTGTGTTCCGCTTTTCAGGCATGCCTGAAAAGCCAGAACTAATGCAGTTAAAAAAAAGATATATATGTATTTTCTCATTTTACAAATTCAATTTATATGCAATTATAACTCTTTTCCATTTACCAAATATAAAAACTGCATTTTTTAGCTCTACCTTATAAGTGTAACATTTCCGCTTCTCGAAACATGCGTCCCATCGTCCAGCACACCGGTTAAATACCACATGTAAGTTCCTACTCCTGATGGTTTTCCGTGATAGGTACCATCCCAAGGAACATCCACACTTTCGGTTTCAAAAACTTTATTACCATAGCGATCATATACGGCAAAATCCATAGATTTCATACATAGGCTTCTAACATATAGGTAATCGTTTACCCCGTCACCATTTGGTGAGAAGACGTTAGGTACAAATACGTTACAATTAAATATGGTTATTGTAACCGAGTCCTTCACAGTACAGGATGTTAATAGATCAAGGAAAGTGACCACATATTGTGTAGTATTATTCACTGTAGCTGTCGGATTAGCACAGTTTTCACAACTTAATCCGGTTGCCGGAGACCAACTTTGCACTTCGTATGGTCCGGGAGTAAAAGTAGCCGACAAATTTACCGGTGTACCTGAAGATACTGTATCATTACAGCAAACGTTGAATCCTAATACGCCCGGGGTTACATTCACCGTTACCGAATCTTTTATACAACAGCCCCACGAGCAAACATCTACATAATATTGTGTTGTAGTAGCCGGGGAAGCATTATTTATGTCGGTATCTCCAATATAATAATAATGATTCAAGCCGGAGGATGGCTTAGGTCCGGGTGTCCATACATAATAATCTCCGCCTGCCGCAGTCAATTTTACTGAATCCCACTGACATATCGTAATGTTTGCTGGAACCGCATATGGATTTGGTGGTGGATAAACTTTAATCTGTACTACCGTATCATCGAGCGAGCAGGCCCCTTTAGTAACCTTTACAGATAAGG
>Ga0302186_10000727_pt1 | contig 28679 bp, 23 predicted proteins | sample II_Bog_E1_2_FD_198782 | JGI IMG/M metagenome (GOLD analysis project Ga0302186, IMG submission 198782) | Peat permafrost microbial communities from Stordalen Mire near Abisko, Sweden - II_Bog_E1_1 | ecosystem: Environmental > Terrestrial > Soil > Wetlands > Peat | place: Sweden: Abisko... | reverse complement strand
AAAAAATACAACTTGATATATTCGAAATCATGAGAGGGGGTGTTTTTCAGAAAATGAAAAAGTCACCGTAATAGCTCTATGTACGAAGATTTTCAATCGTTTTATAATTTAGTCGGATGATAGTAGAATTAAACGATAAAAGAAGGCCTATTTTCTAAATTTTTTATTTTTTTTCAATAATATCTTGTTGGTGCGCATGTTACTTTTACATTAAGAAATTGTAAAGTGGCTTTATTGAAAGAAACAGAAATTACATTTGTCTTTAAATAAAATTAAGACGCTAATCTATTTCAATTAAAGTATGAAGTTTAAAATTTCACTAATTAGTATACTGCTTTCTATTACATTAATATCGATCAAAGGTCTAGGCCAGAATGATACATTAAAAGTTATGACCTATAATGTTCTTCATTATGGAGATGGATGTCAAGGATCTAATTCATATCTGCATGCTAGATTAAAAATAATAGTCGGATATACAAATCCTGATGTTTTAGGACTGGTTAAAGTTCAATCGATCAAGGATAGTGCATCAGATCCTCATGGATATAATCCAGTACATTTAGAAGATTCGATGTTAACATTCGGACTCAATGCAGCCTATCCCGGGAAATATGCTTGTTGCCCTATTGGAAATACGAATCAAGGATTTGACGATGATATGAATTTACTATTCTATAATCAGAATAAATTAGGTTACGTTTCGACAACCCTTTTGAATAATTTTGAAGAAGTATTCAGTCTTTACAAGCTATTCTACAAGGATCCAAATTTATCTGCAACCCATGACAGTACTTTTTTATATATAATATTGAATCATACTATTTCAGGTACTCAACCTTCAGGAAGTATAAGTAGGGATCATCAAGACTCTCTCAACGTTAATCAATTAAAATCCATGTTCTCTCATTTGCCTAATTTAATTACCATGGGAGACTTCAATACTCATTCAAGTTCTGAAGCAGGTTATTATTTAATGACATCAACAACGGATACCAGTTTTCTATTTTATGACCCTCCTTTTAAGCTTGACAATAAATTATCATATCCAATCTCTTGGGAAACAGCTACAGCAGCAGCCCCTTATCTTAATACTGCAACAAGATCTACTTCTTTACCGAATGGTTGCGGATCAGCAAATGGTGCTAAAGACTGGTATCTTCATATCCTCTTATCTGGCTGGATTGCCAATAATTATGATTATATAAAATATGTTCCAAACTCATATACTACCATTGGTAATGATGGGAAAAGAACTGGTATCTCTATCATTGATAGTACAACAAATGGGAAAAATTTATCTGCTCCCCCTGCAGTATTAGAAGCATTATATGAATTTTCAGATAAATATCCGATTTCAGTAAAGCTAGCTGTAACATATAACACAAGCGGCAAAGGTCCAGGCGATCCTACTGCAACGGTACCTTTAAGTAATTCTCAGGATCTGATACGAATTGTCAATCCGATACAGAATAATTCAATTGATTTAGCTTTTGCTTCAAGTCTTGTAGGCCAAACGGCAACAATGAATCTGTATGATCTTACCGGGAAATTAGTTAGTACAGATAATTATCCTGTTAATAGTTCTCTTATCAACAGACCATGTCAGCTTACTTCCGGATTGTATATTTTAACAATACAGATTGGGAATACCACATATACCAGTAGACTTATAAAATAAAACAGAACAATAAATCAAAAGGCCCATTTCAAATTAATATTGAAATGGGCCTTTTGATTTATATTACCTTCTCGTAACTAATCAATAATTTCAATCTCCACTTTTTTATCATCTTCATCAAAGATGATATCCTTTTCCAGTTTTAAATTATCGATAATAAACTGCTGACGTTCCGCAGTATTTTTACCCATATAGTATGATAACAATTTAGGTATTGTAATTTCTTTTGTCAGTATTATTGGATCAAGACGAATATTTTCACCTATAAACGTACCAAACTCTTCGGGAGAAATTTCACCCAAACCTTTAAACCGGGTAATTTCCGGCTTACCCCCTAATTTGTTAATGGCGCGTTGTCTTTCTTCATCGCTATAACAATAAATAACTTCTTTTTTATTCCGAACTCTAAACAAGGGCGTATCTAAGATGAACAAATGTCCATTACGAACCAAATCCGGGAAGAATTGTAAAAAGAATGTCATTAGCAGTAATCGTATATGCATTCCATCAACATCGGCATCCGTTGCTATGACAACGTTTTTATAACGTAAGCCTTCCAGCCCATCTTCAATATTCAGCGCATGCTGCAGCAAATTAAACTCTTCGTTTTCATATACGATTTTCTTGGTAAGACCATAACAATTTAATGGTTTACCACGCAAACTGAATACAGCCTGTGTTTCAACTTTACGGGACTTTGTAATAGATCCGCTGGCAGAGTCCCCTTCGGTAATGAATAATGTTGAATCGTAACGCTTGTCAGATTTTTCATCATCTAAGTGAAACCGGCAATCACGAAGTTTTTTATTATGCAGATTGGCTTTCTTAGCACGTTCATTTGCCAATTTCTTTATACCTGCTATGTCTTTTCGTTCTCGTTCGGATTGAAGAATGCGTTTCAGTAAAGCATCAGCGGCTGCCGTATTTTTATGGAGATAATTATCCAGTTCCCGCTTTACAAAATCATTGACAAAATTCCGCACCGTTGGGCCATCATTGGCAATATTCTGCGAACCTAATTTTGTTTTAGTCTGTGATTCAAATACTGGTTCCTGAACACGTATAGCAACAGCAGCTATAATCGATGAACGCACATCCGAAGCATCAAAATCTTTTTTATAATATTCGCGAACAATCTTTACAACTGCTTCTCTAAAAGCGGCTAAATGGGTTCCACCCTGAGTTGTATATTGTCCGTTAACAAACGAATAATATTCCTCACCATATTGCTCACCATGTGTAAGACATATTTCAATATCACTTCCCTTTAAATGGATAAATGGATAACGAATGGTTTCAATATCTGCTTTCCGTTTTAATAAGTCCAATAAGCCATTTTCAGAATAGAATTTCTTTCCGTTATAATTGATAGTTAAACCGGCATTCAGAAATGCATAATTCCATAATTGTTCTTCTAAAAACTCAGGAATAAAATAATAGTTTTTAAAAATTGTATTATCGGGAATAAAGGAAATCAATGTCCCGTTCTTTTCACTTACACTTGTTTCTTTATGATCTTTGACTAATTCACCTTTTTCAAATTCGGCAATTTTAGTTTTGCCTTCTCTGATGGACTGTACCCTGAAATAGCTTGATAAAGCGTTGACAGCTTTCGTACCAACCCCGTTCAAACCAACAGATTTCTGAAAAGCACCGCTATCATATTTACCACCGGTGTTTATTTTGGAAACACAATCGATAACCTTACCCAATGGAATCCCACGACCGTAATCTCTAACTTCAACGCGCTTATCCGTTATCGTGATATCAATCTGTTTCCCATTGCCCATCATGTGTTCATCAATGGAGTTATCAATGATTTCTTTTACAAGAACATAAATTCCATCATCCTGAGCAGAGCCATCCCCAAGCTTCCCGATATACATTCCGGGACGTAATCGTATATGTTCTTTCCAGTCAAGAGAACGGATACTATCTTCTGTATATAAAGGTTTGTCAGCCATGTAATCGTGCGAGTATAGAATATTAACAAATTAAAGATAAAAAAATTCAACTGTCACATGGCCTATGTTTTATCCACAAAAAAAAATCCCTCTGTAAGTGAGGGATTTAAAATATTAATTGATAACGATTTTTTGAATTTTATCTCCCTGTTTAATCAGATCTACAACTTCAATCCCGTCTGTTACTTTACCAAAACAGGTATGAACACCATCCAGATGTGCTGTATTTTTTCTGCTGTGACAGATAAAGAACTGAGAACCACCTGTGTCTTTACCTCTATGTGCCATGGATAGTACTCCACGGTCATGATGCTGGCTAGGATTTTTAGTTTCACATTTAATACTGTATCCCGGTCCACCTGCCCCAGTTCCATCAGGACAGCCTCCTTGTATCATAAAATCGGCAATTACTCGATGAAATTTTAAACCATCATAATAGCCACTTTTAGCAAGCTTAACAAAATTAGCTACGGCAATTGGTGTATCTTGATCAAAAAACTCCACTTTCATAACACCTTTATCAGTGTGTATTTCTCCAGTTGTCATATATAGAATGTTGAAATATTTAATTTTAGCCAAAAATAAACAAAATATTCAAACATTTGAAAAATACCTGTTATATAACAATATGATTGTATACGTCTTAAAAATCACAACGTACCAGTATCAAGCAAAAAGAGCTTTATAATAACATATTATCCAAAATATAAACTCTCACAAACTATTTTTGTGAGAGAAATACAATTAAACCATTGATACAAATTATATGTCGACGGTAATAATTCTCAAATTTCAAGATTATTTTTCAAGAAATCGATATCATTTTTATAAGCTGAATCAATTTTTATTTTTATTTTAACACCTTTATTTTTTGCTGCTACTAAAAAATTAATGGCAGACTCGTCATAATGAAAGGATCTATTATAAAAAAAGATAGATCGTTCATCTTCTTTGCTAAAATGTATTATTACATATGGCAACTCACCGGAAACTTTTACTTTTCTAACTTCAATTGAAAAAATATCCTCGTAGTTTATCTTTTCAATTTTTGCAAATGGCCTGAAAAGATATTTTTTTATAATAAAATTTTCCTCTACCTCAAACGTAAATAATGTAAAAAAACCTATTACATAAATTATAAATACACTTGCTAAAATATATAAACTTAGGTTTAAACTAAAGTGAGGAATTAAAGCCAAACCAATAGCTGAAATAGCCGGGATTATGATGGTTGAATTAAAAGGCTCACTTCTGAAAGGAAGGTTCATGGTATTCATAGTTCGTTTTGTTTATATAAGTACCTGTTTTGAAATAACTACTCATCTTTACTGACACAGTACATTAAAGCTATATCAGAAACCAATCTGTACATTCATCAACTCAAACTGTAGCTTAAACATCGGGTTAAATGTTAAGCTTCAATCGTAGCCTATTGCTAGGATGTCCAGATGAAGATGAATTAATCAAAATCCCGTATGATTACAATTTTATACAAAACAAAATCACACATTATTTCAATTGACAGTATGAATTTAGCCAATAAAAATAACATTGTCAAATAAAAAAAGTAACATTTTATAAAATATAGCCTTATTTTTAATGCCAAATACTTAAAAAGTATCAATTTTAATTAATTATAAGGCTAAATTTCTATCAAAAGAACGATTTTTTAAAATGTTAAAATAATACAAATCAGCACATTTGAATCAAATAAGTATTTTGATGCTTTCATAATTCACAACATCTATATATTAATTACTCATAATGAGGCTTCCCAATAATGGTTTCCCATGTATTTGCAGGCAAGGCAATACAGCGTTCTAATCTGATTCCAGTAAAATTTTCATTAACAACACTTTTCAGATCTGCAACAGCAACTTGAGTTGTTGTTGCCAATTTATGCAAAGAGCATTCAGGCAAATAGCATTTTACACCATTATCACTAACAACATGATCTGTATAACCAAGTGCAATCATACCATTTTTGACGATATTTTTATCGCCACCACTGATATCATAAGCAATAAACACGGGATATTCCATAAGTTTTAAATGATGATTAATAATAACTAAAGATTAAAATTTCAAAAAGTATCACGAATGAATCAATCAAATATTTAGTTAGTAAATATTTAGATCAGGCAATTCATTTGAGTGATATCAATTTTAATTTACAATTAATATATTCATTTGCAAATCAAATTATAAAACCTATATAATGATTATTATACTTACATTTTTATAGTTGATATCTTATCTATAGAGAAGGAGCTAAAAGTTATAGGTATGAGAATATATTAGATAGAATATTATTTTTATTTTATTGCACTAAATAAAGAGTGGAAGAAAAAAAACAAAAAAGTGAATGCTAATATATAGAACATGATTATATCAATCTGCAATCTTTGTTACTTTTTCAAACATTAACAAATACGAGGACTTTAGGCTATTCCAGCTGTAATTATCATACACAAATCGATGGCGTAATTGTTTTTCTTTAAAAGTATTTTCATTTCCAATAATAGCTTCAACAGCACTTATAAGACTGTTGTCAATGGAAAGATCTGTGAAATTACCATGTGTGTTTAACACATATCTTGACACTGAGTAATCATGGGCAACAACTGGAATACCGTGTGAAAGTGCTTCAATAAATACAATACCAAAACCCTCCATTAATGAAGCAAGGACAAAAACATCTGCAATATTATAATACTGCGATAACTGATTTCTAGGAACTGAGTTAATATAAATATTATTATCACCTAATAATGTTTTAGCTAATACCTTTACTTCGTTGGTTTGTTTTTCTTCTGTACCTAATAATATTAAAAATACAGGCTGTTTTATTTTACTCACTTCTCTTATTATATAGTCCATACGTTTTACAGAATAATCAATAGCGCCAACAGATAAAATTATTTTAGCATAATCTGGAATGTTTAAATTTTTTTTTAATCTTCTCTTATTACTATCATTTAATACAAGATGTTCACTTGTTAAATTCAAAAAATGAGGTATGAGAAATTGATGTGAAGAAGGTATACCTAATTCAATGGCCCTCTCTATACAAAGAGGTGAAACATGGTGAATAAAATCATGCTTATCAATACATCGTGGTATTGTCTGTCCTCCTGTAAAAAACAATATTCTAAATCGCTGTCCTGTTATTTTTCTCCATTTAATAAGTAAATTACAAAGTATTGGTTCGCCGAGATAAATACAATCTATCTTGATAAAAGTTACATACGGAAGCAATCCAATAAAAAAAGTAACATTTTGTATAAAATATGTTGTCTTGCCACTTATAAATGAAAGTAGCTTGGCAACATTAGAAGTTTGAGGAATATGTTTGATTCTTTTTTCATTTTTATTGGTAATACCACCTCCTTTATATAAATGAACGTTATATAAACCTAGACAATTTATATTATGGAATAAATCCTCAACATGAGCTTCAAAGCCTCTAGGTGTTTTCCCTAAGCCGGAACACATAAAAAAAATAGTCTTCACGGTTGTTCAGATTTTAAATAAGAGAAAAAATATCTAAACCAGACTTTTAGAAAAAATGGATTCTTCATAAAACATCCTAATAGTTCTTTTCTACAAAGTTCAAATTGATTTTTTCTCCAGAAATCCATTGCCAGACCATATTGTAAAGCTAACAATGTTTTATCATACAACTGTTTATCAAGATTGTGTGTTTTATAGAATAAAGTTATTGTTTCAAACATTTCCATATACGACTCTTTCTGAATTCTGGATGAAATATTTCCATCATGCTTCCTGATGCGTGTCCAGTATTCAAAAGACACATAAGTATTAAAGTTAAAAGCCAATCGAATGAGGAAATTAGTCTCACCTGGCATATAAAGCTCATCAAATCGGCCTATAGCATCTAAACATTTTTTTCGCAAAAGAACAGATGACGGATAAATTGCCATTTTATTCGAAATAAGAAATGAAAAAACAGAACCCTTATAAAAATCTTTATTTAATTCCAACAAATGATATAATCCTTTTCTTAATAAATGAGTACTATTAAATTCTTCTACATCTGAAAAAGTAAACCCAACATCAGAATTCTTCATCAATATCGCTACCTGGTTTTCTAGTTTATTTTTTGTCCAAAGATCATCCGAATCAATAAAAGCAATATATTCTCCTTTAGATTGATCAATGCCAAAGTTTCTCAATTGTGAGATATTACCACTGTGTTCTTTATAAAAGTAACGTATACGAAAATCCTCGATACTATTAATTATACTTTCGGTTGAATCCGTTGAGCCATCATCTATAATAAGTAATTCATAATTTTCGAAAGATTGTTCTAATACACTTTTAATGCTTGTCTTGATGAGGTCTGCACGATTATAGGTTAGCATAATGACACTAACGAGTATTTTATTAATATCATAAGTTTCCTGTATACTATTCATGCGATTTAATATATCGATTACTATAAACAAAAAATAATAACGTTAACCATTGAGTAAGTAAATTTGCGCTGATAGCACCTTCGATTTTCCAGTATGGTATGAATAGAATACTTATGATAAAACCGAACAATGCTGTAATTAATGTAATCCATATAATTATTTTTTGTTGATCAAACCTAAACAATAAATGTATTTTAAATATGTAGATAAAAAAAGGAATTAATTGTAAATACCCCAAAACATACATCCAAATCGAAAATGAAAATTGATAATATTTATGAATGATAATATAGATTATCAATATCACAGGCAACGAACATATTATGCCTATTTGACTTAATCTAGTTATAATTTTATTAATTGATTCTATTGGGAGTCGGTAAATATTTTTAATAAAAGGCATTATTATATATGTTGCTGCAACATGAGGAATGCTCAATAAATTCATATATACCTGATATTCGCCTACCTGATATTTCGATAAAAAATAAATGGAACAATACAAATCTATTTTTGCCTGAATTAGTCCGACTAAGCTTGGCAAAAAGAACGGTAACGCTAACAGCAATGTGTTTCGCGATGAGAAGAAATTATAACTATACTTCAAAGGAAAGATATCGAAACGAAAATACCAAAGAGTTCCCATACATTTAAAAATCATCATCGTAACCATTAATAATAATAATAAATCAATGGAGAATTTTTCACTCGAAAATAAAGTAATCATTCCGATTAGAAAAATATATCCTGTGATCTCGAGAATTGTAGAAAATAAAAATGCTTTCTTAAATAAAACCAATACTTCAAATGATTTGTATAAAAAAGAACTTAAAATAAATAAAACAATCAACAGCACTCTTTGTCTTGAATAATCAAAAAAGAAGTAAAGAAAAATGATTAATATAAAACATAATAAAAATCGCTGTATCAAATTAGTTTGCCAATTAATATTTATTTTTGAAGGATTTCTACTGAATTCTCTCAAAAGAAATTCTTTGTTGCCCCATCCTAGTATAATAATAAATAGATTAGCTAATAATAAAATTGCAACATATTCACCCCAGAACGAAATAGATATTTTTTTAATCAGAATCGTTGAAAGAATTATATTAAATAATGGATTCGAAAGATTACTAAAAGCATATAGAATGACTCCTATACCTCGTTTTTGTATTTTTTTAATTGTAAAGAAATTGTGTTTTTTATAACGACTAATCATGTTCTATGTGCCAGAATCTAGATGTGTTTTGAAGTATAATATAAATATTTTATGGTTTTTTAATTATATGCAATAATTAAGAATCTTAATTTAATTATTAGATATTTTATTTTAAATTAGAAAATTATCATGAATAAATTTTCGAAACCCAATATTCAATTAAAGAGAAAAGCAGATAAGTATATTGGGTATTTTCTATTTTTTTTAATTGTTCCATTGGTAAGACTACTAGGTATACTTTTGAAAAGAAATCATCAATTAAATAACCCTCCCAAAACCATATTATTTATTAAGTTACTTGGCCTTGGAAGCCTTGTGATAAGTATTCCAGCAATACAAGAAATACGAAAGAAATACCCGGAAGCGAAATTAATTTTATTAACTGATTCCAATATTCGTGATGGAATCGCCCCCTTTGATCTGTTTGATGAATTCTGGCCTATCAAAACATCTTTTATTTTCATTACAGTCATTGATTCATTGCGTTTTATTATTAAATCATGGCAAATACGCAAACTATGGGTGGTTGATCTTGAAGTTTATTCGAAATTAACAACAGTTTATTCATTGTTTACTTTCGCTATTAATCGTTTTGGTTTTCTATTATCCCCCGTCCTATTTCGAAAATATCTAAATACGCATAATGTACTTTTCAATCAATCTGCTTTTCTTGGAGACAATTATCTTTATATGGCAGAAATTATTACAGATGGATTCATACGTCTAGATTCGGGTAAACAAAATAAACGTTTGCATGAATATACAAAACCTTTTATTGCACTGAATAACACCTGTAGCGAACTAGCTACTGTACGTAAATTGCCGGATGGTACATTTATTTTTATTTGCGAATGGATCATTCAAAACACATCTTACAACATTGCATTGCTTGGATCAATAGTTGACAGATATTCAAATAATGTATTAATTGATAGCAATACGATTTTATCTGTTCATAAAAACCGTATTTTAAATTATGCTGGATCAGTAATATTTGAAGACTATTACAATTTTCTATCAGAGCAATGTGTGTGTTTGATAACTATTGATAGTGGCCCATTACATATAGCAAAGGCTTTAGGTTTACCCACGTTATCCATATGGGGGCCGACAAATCCTGCTAATTATTTAAAGATTCAAGCTGATGAGCAAATCCGTCATCAATACCATTATCTTAAGGTTCAATGTTCACCTTGTGTGCATTTTCATGAAAAGCTTCCATGTGGAGGCAATAACTTTTGTATGAAGAACATCGAGGCAGAAGCTATTATTTCAAAGATCGAAACATTACTAAATCATCTTAAATATGATGATTCAAATTGATTTTGCGTAAGGTATAGAAACCTACACCCCTATTTTTATCTGACAAATACACAATATATTCTCCATTCAATAGTATTGGTTTTCTCTTCCAGTCTGCTGAATTTGTTATTTTACTCCCTTTGTAATAAATCTGATTATCTTTTAGAAATAGATCCTTTGTATTTAAACTAATAATAGAGGCAATATATTCTTCCTTACTTCCTTTTGTAGTCCAGTAACAACAAATCATTGAATCATTTCTACTGTAATAATTGTAAATAAGATCATATTTTTTCTGAGTTAAAAGAGAAGTACTTTGATCGGTTTTAGTATATAATCTGTGGGATTCAATAAGCATAAAAAGAAATAACAATACTGAGAATATTTTATAATTGAACTGAACTTTTGCTAAAATAACTGTAAATACAAAGAATACAATCATTAAATATAAGCGTGGAAATTTCAATAAAAGTGAAAGCGATTCAACGTAAGTAACAGGAATATTACATATCAATGTTACTAGCAGACAGATTAAGCATTTAGATATTAGGCTATAACTTGATCGAAGAATTGCAACAACTGGAATAATTAATAATACAAGCGAATAGGTACTTCCATTGGGAGAAATAATCATACTGGCTGTTATCCATATTGCAAAACTCAATAACGAATCCATATTTTGTTTATTAATTGTAACAAAAACACAGCTGGAAATTATTAAGGCCTTGAACAAAGCTAGTAGAATACTGAATATGTAAATATTATTAAATATAACATTGGGATTTTGGAGTTCATCGTATATAAAAACATTTTTTAAAAGCATAAATCCTGATTGGAAAATATATGTGTAGCTATCGTTTAATTCTCCATTGTTTAGTCTGGGGAAAATTTGTGTTAGATAAAATTTCCAGGAATAAAAACCGTTAATTAAAATCGATACTATTAACAATACTAAACATACACTAGTCAGATAAACAATATGCTTATATTTCTTTTGTAACAACAAAAACAAAAAAATTAGCACAGGAAATACTTTAAACAAAATTGCAATACCCCATAAAATGGATGATAGAAAAATTTGTTTCTTTTCATATGCCATATACCCTTCAATAAGTAAGCAAAATAATAATAGGTACGATTGTCCGAAGTATATATTACTTCGGATAGGCGTAAAGAATATTATTGGCAATAACAATATACATACAGGTGAAATAGCATAATATTTAGTAATTCTAACTATTGTTACAAAAAATAAAAGACTGGATATACAATTGAACATCACTTTGGATAGTTCAATTGGAAGTATAGTCCATGGAATAAAAAAAATGGAGGTAAATGGTGGAAAAGGAGTGTATGAGACAAACAATTCCTTAAATCCTTTTCCGGAAATAAGTAAATTGAATGGTGCCGTATCATACACATCTAAATAATTCCCTTTTACTAATTCCAGACTTCCGAAATAATATGATGCAAAATCTGAATATCCTAGAAACACCGCTTTCACAATAAAAGCAATTAATAAAAAGGATAATGGAACGAAATATAAAAGGTTCTTGTAATTTATATTTTTCATTAATATTCAGGAAGCTGAATTATTATTAGGTGAATACTTCATAGATAATATAAAATGATCTGCCCAAAATTTGAATGGAGCGATTAATGACGTTTTTTCATCAAGAGTAGTTAATAGTTTATAGCTTAAGGGGTATTTATGTGGAAATTTATCCGCATAAGGTGGTGGACTAAATGTAGCCAAGCCTTCCAATTTTATTTTTTTATATTCATTCCCAAACGCTTTTACGACCTGCGAGGGTTTAAAATAATAGGTTGTAAAATATTTACCTTCAAGATGCGCTTGAATTCCTTTTTTATTAAATCTTCGAAAAGCCTCTTTCCATTTGCCTTTAAAAAGCTTTCCGATTTCCCATGGACATACGGGTGGCATAATAACAAATGTGATAATGGCATTAGGCTTTAGCAACAACGAAAGATGCCTGGTTACAGATTTTATATTAGGGATACAATTTAAACCTCCGAAGTTTGAAAATACATAATCAAATTTCTCACCATTTAATAAATCAAGCTCAGTATATGAACATTGCTTAACGATAAGTTTTTGATCCAATTTATAATCTGATTTTTTTTGTTCCATTTGACTTATCATTCCATCTGAAAGATCTGTAGCATAAACTGTAAAACCTCTTTCCACAAAATACAATGCATCTAAACCTGTACCTGCATTTAATTCAAGAATCCTATCTCCTTCCTTTAAATTTGCAAGTACATGTTTTCGTACTTTTTTGCGCATCCATATTAATATTTCATTGCATGAATCATACTCATCATATCTTTCAGATTGCTTGCTAAAGGCTCTATTAACATTACCTAAATTATCTTGCATTGTATAAAGTCATCAATAAATAGTTTGCTGATCATTGAATCGAATGAGTTCAAATATATAATTATATTCAAACCATATTTTTTCAGAATGGACAAGCTTCATTTTAAAATTATGTTCTTGAGCAATGGTTTTTATTGTTTCAATTTCACAATCTTCTGAAAGGATCATGTATGAGCAATTAGTAGAGGAAATATGTAACGGCAATTGTTGAAATAGATTTTTAAAATAATGAAAATCGCTGCCACAATACCATGCAAATTCACTTTCTATAATTGGATCGCGTCGAAAATACGGAGGATTGATAACAATTATGTCAAATCTTGTACCAGGAAATGATTTAAAAATATCAGATTGAATAATTGATATGTTGATATTGTTTTTCATTGAGTTTTCTCGAATACTTTCTATTGCTGTATTACTGATATCACTTGCTGTTACGATAGATCCTTTGCGTGCCAATACCATCGAAATAAGGGCACTTCCCGCCCCTAATTCCAATACCAATTTCCCTTTAACAGGTACATTAGAAAGAAACCTGAGTAATACGCTTGTACTCAAAAAAAAGCCTGGATGAAATACCCCAGGCTTTATCAATAACACAAGCCCATCATAGATATACTTACGCTCTTTTGAAAGATACCACTGTAGAAATGGCCGATACGTTCTCTCCAACAAATATTTAACTATCTTTCTTTTATACATCAATTAAAACCCCTCAATCTCAGGTTGCCTATATTTTAGCCAGAATTTTTGAATAATCTTTAATTCATAAGGCATTTTATATATATCCCATTTGTATCTCCAAGATGCGAAGGTCTGAATAACTTTCTTTTTCATTGGTGTTAATTTTATATCAGAAACAGTTGGATAATACCCATTCAAAACCGTTTCAAAGTTTTTAATTTTATCAATCATTTCAGGCGTTAGCCATGGAGTCAATGGATTTTTACGAAGATCAAAATTCTCCCATTTAGGATCCAGCCAATCTTCTAATTTCTTTGGAAATTCAAATCCGGATTTTAATACTTGATTATATAGTTCAGAGCCTTCTGTAGGTACCGGACTATATATATAAATGATAATCTCTGTGGCCGGATTAATTTCTTTTATTTCCTTAATAAATTGAATTTCCCTATTAATCTGTTCCCAAACTTTTTCCTCTGTTTCAGCAGGCATACCTAGTACAAATGAATACTCCGGAATAATATCAAACTGTCTCAAACGAGCAGCAAATTTCTTTATCTGTTCTCCTGTCTGTTTTCCTCCTTTATCCATTTGCTTCAGAATAGTATCATCGCCTGTTTCTGCTCCAAAGAAAATCATGACACAACCGCTTTCGCGTATTTTTTGTAAAGATGCGTCTGAGAAGCGATCCATTGTATCGATTCTTGCCTCTCCCCACCAACGCATACCTTCCTCTTTAATGTATCCAGCAAACTCTACAGCTCGCTTTTCTGACACAAAAAAATTATTATCATGAAATTCGATTGAATCGCCTCCAAAGTTCTCTTTAAGATATTTAATATCGTTGTATATGTTCAATGCTGACTTAGCCTTCCATCTTCCATCATATATTGGCACAACGGCACAAAAAGAGCACGTAAACGGACAACCGAAACTAGAATGGTATGCAATTGTTTTTCTACCAAGATATGTTTTTCCTAAATATTTATGAAGTGGATAAAAAGTATTAAGGGCATCATAAGGTAAGGTCGGTAAAGTATCTTGATCAAGTAGTTCTTCTTTGGGTGTCTTAATAATCTCACCTTCCCTTTTAAAAATAAGATTTTTTATAGTACTTATATATTCATTTTTTCCTTCCTTAATGGCATCAAGAAGCGACGGAAATGCTTTATCTCCAGGGCCATTAATGATATAATCAATATAGTTCGAATTTAACACTGTTACATATTGATTAGAAGAAAAATATCCCCCCCAAACAATTTTTACAAATGGATATTGAAAACGTATTTTTTTTGTAATAGGAATTGCCTGTTTAAGTTGCGGGCCTGGCATAACAGTACACCCAAACCAGGAATAATCACCACTACTGAGATATGACTCAATTTTAAGCCAAGGATCATTTTCAAGGTTTCCATCAACAATAGAATATTCATATTTCCCATGTATGGATGCAGCAACAGATAATATAGAATTAGGTATTCTATATTTTGAATTAGCACTTCTTGGATTAAAAAGTAAAATTTTTTTCATGAACTACACTAATAAACACAATTGTATATAGAATTCAATTAGCGATTGTATATAGGACTCAATTAGCGATAAAATGGTTGCGTTAAATATAGTAGGAATAAATATTCGGATATAAAAATCAATAAAAAGGATTATTTAGGGTTGATAAGCAACCTTTGAAAACTATAGCACGTCTGCCAAAGTAGATTCTATTCTTTAACCCAAAAGATTCTGTTTTCAAATAATAATCAATATTGAAAAATGTTAAGAATGATTCACTCCAGACAAGTAAAAGAACCTGAGCTATCTTTTGTAGCAAGAGATATTCTGCATTCATTAATCTACTTTGATATTTTTAATTACCCACTTAAAATTGAAGAAATTCACTTTAATTCAGCAATTAAAAATATAGACATAGAAGAAATTTATGAAGAGACTGAATTACTTGTCGAATTGGGAATGGTGAATAAGATTGACGAATGGTATTTCTTATACAACAATGCTTCAATCATTTCCGAAAGAATCCGAGGAAATAAAAAAGCAGATTTTTATCTCAAAATTGCTACTAAAATTGGTCGCTTTATGGGATGTTTTCCCTTTGTAAGAGCCGTTTTCGTTTCGGGATCTTTATCCAAAGGATATATGAATAGTAAAAGCGATATTGATTTTTTCATTATCACATCTCCCAATAGACTGTGGTTATCCAGAACGCTTTTAATTATGTTTAAAAAAATATTTCTTTTAAATTCCCGAAAATTATTTTGTCCCAATTACTTTATTGATACGGAGCATTTAAAAATCAACGAGCAAAATATATATACAGCCAAAGAACTAAATTATCTTATTCCAGTCTACAACACGTATCTATATAAGGAATTACTGGAAACAAATGAATGGCGTTCTATCTATATGCCTAATTTCATTTATAAAAGTAAAACAGTTTTTTCGAATACAAATTATTTCAAATATGCATTTGAGAAAATACTGTCAGGTAAAATGGGAGAAACGCTAGATACTTTTTTTATGAATATTACCGAGGCCTTTTGGAATAAACGATATAAGCGTCAACATAAAAATGATATTGACATTAAATGCAGTAAACATGTTTCGAAATTCCATCCCAATGGATACCAAAATAAAATAATAAATAAATTTAAAGAAAATATTATGCGATTTGAATCATTGCATAATATAACCCTAAACTAATGTCACAAATAGTACTGACTCACTCCTACTTTTTACAATTAGACCCTAAGCAATGGAAAACCATGCAACCATATCCACCATTAGGGTCTTTATATGCAATCTCCATTCTGCGAGAGGCTAATATGGATGTGGCTTTTTTTGATACTATGTTTAAAAATGATATTTCGGAACTGGAAGACATGTTAAAAAAAGAGCTACCATCCCTTTTTATTATTTATGATGATTGCTTCAATTATCTGAATAAAATGTGCCTTAGTAATATGAGACATGCGGCATTTAAGATGATTGAAACTGCAAAGAAATATGGTTGTACAGTTATTATATCGAGTTCTGATGCAACAGATCATACGATATCTTATTTAAAACAAGGGGCAGATTTTATAATTATCGGTGAAGGAGAAATTACACTACGTCAATTATCACAAGCACTTTTATCAAAAAATGAAATAGACTATGCATCTATTGAAGGATTAGTATTTTACAAAAATAATATATTGGTTCATACACCCAAACGACAAGTTATTAATGATCTGGATAAAATACCCGTACCTGCCTGGAATGTAATTAATATCCATGAATATAAATCCCGATGGATAAAAAAACATGGTTATTTTTCATTAAATATGGTAACAACCAGAGGATGTCCTTATAAATGCAACTGGTGTGCAAAGCCAATATATGGAAACAGGTATAATTCACATTCTCCTGAAAGAATTACTGAAGAACTGGAATATATTTTAACTACATTTAAACCAGATCACATTTGGTTTTGTGATGATATATTCGGACTAAAGCCTGGCTGGATCAAAGAGTATGCTTCTCTGGTTAAGGAAAAGGATTTAATATGTGCGTTTAAGATTCAGTCAAGAGCGGATCTTCTTGTACAAGAGGAAAACGTCAAATTACTTGCAAACGCAGGATGCACCACTGCTTGGATTGGAACCGAATCAGGATCCCAGAAAATTCTGGATGCAATGGACAAGGGAATTACTATTGAGCAAATTTATCAAGCTAGTTATTTGCTAAAAAAACACAAAATAAAACCATGCTTTTTTCTTCAATTTGGTTATCCCGGTGAAAACTTAACAGACATTGATCTAACAATTAAAATGATCAATGATCTTTTACCTGACGATATTGGCATATCTGTTTCATATCCATTACCAGGTACTGTCTTTCACAATAATGTGAAAAATGAATTAAAGTTAAAGGCCAATTGGGTGGACTCTGATGATCTTGATCTCATGTTTAAGAACACGTATCCCTCTGGTTTTTATAAGCAACTCCATCGGTATGTCCATAAAACATACCGTAAAAAACAAGCGAACCAATACTTGACAAATATATTTAAGAAAAAAACTGTTGATGAACAATTCCTGTATAAAAGAATTGCAGCCTTACCTTATTATTGGGTAATGTCAAAATATGAAAAATACAGACTTTACAAATTTATCAATGAGAACTAAATAGTGACGATTATAAAGATTACATTTTTTATTTATTAAAATAATACTTCAGAGAAAAATACACTCCCGTGCTTACTAACTTTATCTTACCTTCTCCTATACCCGCTAAGGGAATTTTAGCATAAGGTTCTATCTGTACAGATACTCTTTTATTAATATATTTCTCTATACCGAAAGATATATTATACATATTAAACAAATATCTATTCTTATTGACAACTTGTTCATTTTGCATAGACGTTGGTGTTTTGACAGCGTATTCAAAATGATAATTTTCTTTAAGCATTATATAGCTTGACACACCTGTAGTTGCATATAAATTAAATGTTTTAGCATTCAGATATTTATAACGAATACTAATTGGAATATCTCCCACTGCACAGGTCGCATTTACCGTAGATGGCACATAATTACTTCCCCAGGAACGATATGATGGTGCAGATGTATAATCATATCCATCACAGGAATATACTTTTCGGGCATAAAGAAACCCTGTAAGAATGCTTATTCTTGATGATACATAATATTCTAATGACAAACCAATATTAAATCCGGGTTTGCCAAAATTCAAACTTGTTGTTGAGCTATATTCGGGATTAATAATTAATCCAATACTAAATTTATTAATTTTCGAATTGTCATCTCGTTCTTTGACTAAGTCTGCTTTTACCTTATTATTTACAGAATCCAATACTTCCGAAGAATCTTTAGTTATTGAGGAATCCTCCACATATTTATTATAAGATGATAATTGCTTAGAGTATATTTCATTTGAATCAATTTTAATTCTATCTCTTTTCGCTTCTGACAAATCCGAAGGATCAACACTTATTAGGTCATTATAATAAATAGAAGAGTCTATCATTAACAAATGATTGTTTTGGTTAAAATGTGTTTGATTATCCTTTTCATTAGCAATACCTTGTTTCGAAGTAACAAAATGAGAATCGATGCTATTAAAAATTATTGGGGAAGAACTTGTTATTTTCTTTTCTAATACTGACTGGGGATGAGTCATGGCTAATCCGGACATCCGTCTTATACTGATATCACTTTTTTCATGTGAGTGTAAAGAAGATTGTTTTAATTGTCCAAGGTGCTGCTCTTTACCACTTTCAGGTTGAATATATTGTTTCTTATTTATTACTGCTTTACCATCGCTTTCAACTCTTTTCATTGTCGAGTTATCTGTAAGACTATTATTCTCTACTCTTATAATTGATTTTTTTTTATCTTCTTTCGCTGTGAGTTTAGTGCTATTAAATGTATTGTTATCATTAGTGGAATCATTCTTATTGAAATACCATATAGATCCAATAAGTATCATAACACCTAAAACCGACCCACCTATCGTCCTGAAATAAATGCCGCGTCTTCTCTCCTGCTTATTCAGCTTGGCCTCCATAGCTTTCCAAGCCTCCAGATTAAAAGGTATTTCAGGATCGCTCATGGATTTTCGAAATAAATCATCCAATTCTTTATCCTGCATTTCGCTCATAATCTATATTGTATATTTCTTTTAACATTTTCTGCAAATTGATTCTAGCTCTTGACAAACCAGATTTAGAAGCTCCTATCGATATATCCATTATCTCAGCAATTTCTTTATGAGAATATCCATCGATCACATATAAATTGAATATTGTCTTGTATGCAGGAGAAAGTTTTTGGATCAACTTAGCGATTTCTTCGTAATTAATATCATCAAGAACATCATTATAAGACAAGGTATAATCCTCAATGGACAACTGATTGTAATACTTTTTATTTTTACGGTAATAGTCCAAAGCAGTATTAATAATGATCCGTCTGAGCCATCCGTTGAAAGAATTTTCTATTTTATAAGAGGCAATTTTATTGAATACTTTTAAAAATGAATCATTAAAAATTTCTCCTGCTTCTTCTTTCGTGTTGCTATATCGAAGGGAAATCCCCATGCCAAAACTATAAAAATGGGTATACAATAACCGCTGACAATTTCTGTCTTTTCGGATACACCCTTCAATAAGGAGCGATATTTCTTCTTTGGAAATTTGGTTCAATTGTTATTGAATAATTACCTATAGGACGCAATAGTCAGTAGTAAAGGTTGCTTCTGATTTCATTATTTACCAAAAAGCAACAAACAACTGACAATCATATACTTAATATATAAAAAAAACACTGAAAATAAAAGCTTATTATTATAAATTAAGATTCAAAAAATAGAATATCATTCGAATTTGACAACAATGATACAAATCCATTATGATCCTTGTCAGAGCCTTTAATTTTAATTGTAACCGCTAACTCATTATTTCGTCCGCTGGTATTCAAATATTGTGCCTTAAGATTCGATTCCCGAATCATTTCATTTATCCGAAATCGAATTTCAGGAGTGTTCTTAAACCCGATTTTATATTGAATTTCTCTGTTCTTGGCATCGATTAAATTCTGAATACTTGAAAAGCCCATTAAAACAATAATCACAACGATAGAACTAAAAATAGCAATAGTAATTGCCCCTGTCCCAATAGCCATTCCTATTGCAGCAGCAATCCATATAGTAACAGCTGTTGTTAGACCAGAGGTATTATTCCCATCTTTAAATATAGCTCCGGCTCCCAAAAAACCAACTCCAACAACAATATTTCCGACAACATGATAATCCTTACCATTAGTTACAATTCCAGATACGATTGTAAATAATGTTGATCCCATTGTAACAAGGATAATTGTACGAAAGCCAGCATTCTTGCTTTTATATTCCCGCTCCGCACCGATTAATCCGCCAATTAGTATTGATATTAATATTTTAGCAAAGTTATCTTCAATACTTATTAGATTATCCATACAGAACCCACCTATTTATTAATTTATTATAAGAAAGATAAAAGAACTGAAATAATATTAGCAACCATACTTCAACAGAATTGAAATCAATATTAAGTTACACATAAAAATGTAACTACTTTTTGACTGGTGTTGCAGGACTTACAATATAGCTTCCCTTTAGTCTGTCTATTTCTGAAAGTACCAGATCCAGATTTTTCCTTTCGGAAGCATCTCTGCAATTACCAATAGCACGATTATAAAAGCTTTTAGTTTGATCTAATTTATTTTTCAATTCAACTCTTAAAGGATCTTTTGTATAATCAGTAACTTTATAAAGTTTATTTTGTTTTATCTGGATACTATCGTTTGATACAATCTTTCTTTCAATAGACTTTGTTTCCTGTATAGAATAAACAGCCATATTGTAATTTCCGATATAGTTTAATGAGTCAATCTTTAATACTTTGTTATAGTATAAAAGTGCATTTGGTTTATCCTTTAATTTATCATACTGCGTAGCAATATTAATTAAGACTTGAACATCAGTAGGATTTTTTTCACCCAATACAAGCAGATTCGATAATGCTTCCTGACTCTTGTTCATCCGGATCAACATATCCGTTTGTTGTTCAATCAGATTTTTATCATTAGGAAATTCCTGCAGAGCTTTTTTAGACATTGAGAAAGCTTTTTCCGGGTTTCTCAATGTTCCGAATTCCGCATCAATCAATTTATAATAAACGTAAGGGCTCTTATATCCGATTGATGTAAGACGATCGCAATATCGTAACACTAAATCATTGTTCGACATCTCATCAGCGGCATACAATGCATAAATGTATGCAGTTGTATCTTTCGGTTTAATATCCTGTGCATGTTCAAACTGATTAAGAGCTTTAATAAAAACATGATTCTGATAATTTGTTACTCCGGCATTTATATATACAATCCAAAGTTCTTCTAATACTTCATTGGCTTTTTGAACAAACTCACCTGGTGGAACTTCCAATTCAGATACTTTCTTTAAGGAAGCAAATGAAGCATTCAATGCTTCTGGATCTAGTTTCTGGATTTCCGGTTGTGTAGATTGCGAAATCTCTTTATATATTAAACCTTTATAATACCAGGTCTTGGGCATCTGCATTGTTTTTTCATTCAGGCAGGCTTTGTCAATCTCTTCTTTTGCTTTTGTTAAATTACCATCATTACGATACAAAACTGCATTCGTAAGAGTACTATTCTGTGCCTGTACAATAGAAAATTGTACAAACACAGAAATTAAAAAGATAAAGCGTTGCATAGGCACTGGATTAATATACAAACAAATTACAGAATATTATAAAATTGGTTCTTCCGTATTTTCTCCTTCATTACCAGGCAATGTATCTCCTTCTTCTGTACCTTCATCCTCTACTGCCGGTAATACATCTCCCTCATCTGGTTTTTGTAACTCCTCAGCTTCATCGATAATATCTGTAAACTCAAATTTAGCAACAGACGCAATCGAATCTTTTTCCTGAATCTTGATTAAACGAACACCTTGTGTGGCCCTTCCCATTACACGTAAGTCTGATACCGCCATACGTATTGTAATACCGGATTTGTTAATGATCATAATTTGAAACTGATCATTAACACCCATTATACTAACCAGGTTACCCGTTTTTTCTGTAATGTTAAGTGTTTTAACACCTTTACCACCTCTATTAGTTACACGGTAATCATCAATATCTGAACGCTTACCATAGCCTTTTTCAGAAACCACAAGTAAGGTTGTATCCGGCGAGCTTATCGCAACAAGACCTATAACAGCATCATGTTCTCCGGCAAGAGTAACACCCTTAACTCCAGCAGCCGTTCTTCCCATAGGCCTAACCTGGCTCTCATTAAATCGAATAGCTCTTCCGGAGCGGAGTGCTATAACAAGTTCGTCACTTCCAGATGTCATTTTAACATCCAGCAAACGATCTCCTTCATTAATGGTTATCGCATTAATCCCACCAGAACGTGGTCTTGAATAAGCTTCTAACGTTGTTTTCTTTATCGTACCTTGTTCGGTGCACATTACAAGATAATTATTATTAATATAATCATCATCACTTAATGTTTTCACATTAATAACAGTACGAACTTTATCACCTGGCTCAATCTGAATAACATTTTGAATGGCCCTTCCTTTGGATGTTTTACTTCCTTCCGGAATTTCATATACTTTCAACCAGAATACTTTACCTAATTCAGTAAAGAATAATAAATAATTGTGTGTGGATGCAACAAAAAGATGTTCTGTAAAATCAGTTTCTTTTGAACCAGCTCCTTTAGAACCTACGCCACCTCTGCTTTGAGTACGATATTCCGTAAGAGCTGTACGTTTCAGATATCCTTCATGAGAAATAGTGATTACCATTTGCTCTTCAGGAATCATATCTTCGATACTTATATCATCCGAAGCATGAATAATGTCTGTCCGGCGGTTATCGCCATAACGTTCCTTCATTTCGGCAAGTTCTTCCTTAATGATATTCATACGAAGTTCTTTGCTTGCCAATATTTCTTTTAAGCGTGTTATCAAGGCCATGATCTCTTCATATTCCTTAATAATTTTATCACGCTCCATGCCTGTAAGACGTTGTAAACGCAGATCCAACACAGCCTTCGCCTGTATTTCGGACATGCCGAAACTACTCATCAAACCAATTCTGGCAGCTTCAGGATCTCTTGACTCACGGATCAATTTAATTACCTCATCTAAATGATCCAGTGCAATCAGGTATCCTTGAAGAATATGTGCTCTTTTTTCAGCTTCGTTTAATTCAAATTGTGTACGACGTGTTACCACTTCATGACGATGTTCCACAAAATACTGAATCATTTCTTTCAGGTTCAACGTCATTGGTCGTCCTTTTACAAGACAAACGTTATTAACACTGAATGAAGATTGAAGCTGAGAATATTTAAAAAGGTTATTAAGTACAACATTTGAGATAGCGTCTCTCTTCAGATCAAAAACGATTCGCATCCCATCTCTATCTGATTCGTCACGTATATCACTGATTCCTTCTATTTTCTTTTCATTGACCATGGCAGCAATCTTCTCAATCATAGATGCCTTATTTACCATGTAGGGTATTTCTGAAACGATGATCTGCTCCTTGCCGCTGGACGTATGTTCAATAGTTGATTTTGAACGAATAACTATTCTTCCTCTTCCTGTTTCAAAAGCAGAGCGAATACCCTGGAAACCATAAATAGTTCCACCTGTTGGGAAATCCGGGCCTTTAACATGCTGCATTAGTTCTGTCACCGTAACATCGTTATTGTCGATGTAGGCTGCAACACCATCAATTACTTCTGAAATGTTGTGAGGTGCCATATTCGTAGCCATACCTACAGCAATTCCAGAAGAACCATTTATTAATAAATTCGGAACTTTTGATGGTAATACGGAGGGTTCCTGTAACGAATCATCAAAGTTAGGTTGAAAATCAACTGTATCTTTATTAATATCAGAAAGCATTTCCTCTGCAATTCTTTTCAGTCGAGCTTCCGTATAACGCATAGCGGCAGGTGAATCTCCATCTACTGAACCAAAGTTTCCTTGACCATCTACCATTGGATACCGCAAAGACCATTCCTGGGCCATACGAACCATTGTATCATACACAGATGCATCACCGTGCGGGTGATACTTACCTAATACCTCCCCTACAATTCTGGCCGACTTTTTATAAGCTTTATTATAATGAACACCCAAATCCTCCATTCCAAACAATACTCTTCGATGTACAGGTTTTAATCCATCGCGTACATCGGGCAAGGCTCTTGATACAATAACCGACATTGAATAATCAATGTATGCTCCACGCATCTCATCCTCAATATTAATAGGGATTATGTTTGTTCCCCCCTGTGGGTTCTCTGTATTTTCGTTAGACATATAAAAGAGCTAGAATCAAATTATTACAACGTACCAAGTTACCATTTTTTTTAGTTAAAGCATTCTCAAAAAGGGAGATAAATAGACGTAAAACACTTTAATTTTCCACATTTACGTTAAAAAAAGCTGTGAAAGTGAACTGAATTTTAATAATCTTGGCAAATGGATTTCAATGCTGAAACGTCATTAGATTTCAATTCGATTTTAAGTATACATAACAGAGTAAAACTAAAAATCAACTTTTAAATGCTGCCTATGAAATTATTTTAAATAATTCGAAAATATAAAAGTCTGAATGCCAAATTTTAATAAAAAAGTTTAGTATTTATTTTAAACATGGTTTGTATTCTTAAAATTATATGCTACTTTTGCACTCGCTTTAGGGCAATAATCGCCTCCTTAGCTCAGCTGGTAGAGCAACTGACTTGTAATCAGTAGGTCGTTGGTTCGATCCCGACAGGAGGCTCTTAAAAGACAGATACATTGTATCTGTCTTTTTTGTTTTTATAGTCAGTCTAGTGATTATACTGAATTGTGAAATCAGCAATAATATTCTAATTCAAGACTTGAAGCAGTTGCTCAATTTGAATGGTGCTGCCACAGTTAAAATGTACTTCAGGACAGGCAGATTTACCATGTAGTCCACAAGGTCTACAAGTAAGTGTTTCAGATGTTTCAATGCTATAGGAGCGATCTGAAAGGGGGCCAAAGCCAAACGCTGGTATTGTTGAACAAAAAATGGCTGCAACAGGTGCATTCATGGCTGATGCGATATGCATAGGCGCTGAATCATTTACATAATTCATAATTGCACTTGCCATCAATGCTGCGGAATCAAGAAAAGATAATTCTCCAGCCAGTACTACAACATTTGGGTTCTGTGAGATAGTTTTTATACGTTCACAACTTATTTTATCACCCGGAGCACCTAATAAATAAATTGAATACCTGGCAGGTAATCTATTTATCAAATCAATCCATTTATCTTCAGGAAATTGTTTTGTAAACCAAACTGAATTTGGTGCAATGCATATATAGGCATTATTGGTAAACTTTGCAATTCTGGAATTATTACTGATCGAAGGATATAGTTTGGGTCTTCTTATTTTCTTATCTGTTAACCATGAAATTAATTCAAAATTGCGATCAACCTCATGCATACCTTCACTTATGCTATGTTGAATCTTTTTTGAAAAAAGAAAGGAGAAAGGATTTTTATCAAAACCTACTGTAATGTTTGCACCTGACAATGCTGTTAATACTCCTGTGGAACCAAAACGCTGAAGATTAATAACAACATCATATTTCTGTGTCCTTATTTTTATCAATAAAAAAAATAAATTTTTATACTTATTCTTTTTCTTATCCCAAACAATTATTTCATTCAAAAAAGGATGTTGATCGAACAATGTTTCATTTCCTTTCCGAATCAGCAAATCGATTTTTGTGAATGGATTTGATTTATACAACGATTCAATTAATGCCGTCGCTAATATAGCATCTCCAATAAATGCTGTCTGTATTACTAAAATCCTATTATGTGTATTAGACGAACGACTCATATAATTAATTACCCCGATACATCACAAATGTATCTGAAAGAAATTGGTAAAAAAAACAGTTCTAAACAAATTGAATATAAGTTAACAATGCAGAGAATTGACCTATTCTATCAGTAGTTTCACCTTTTCAGCATTTAATGGTTTATTTATATATCCATCAATATGATATTGATTGGCTATTTCTACATCTTTGGGATTACTTGATGAGGTTAATATGAATATTTTAAAGGCTTCTATATAGTTGGGCATTTCAATACTTAGATGTTTCAAAAAATCAAATCCATCCATCACTGGCATATGCAAGTCCAATAAAATTATCTGCGGACAATTTTCTTTATAATCAGATAAACAATTCTCCAATATATAATTTAAAGCTTCTTTGCCATTTTTTACACTTTGTATTGATTTACTATTGCCTGATTTTTTAATTATTTTTTCAGCAATGAAATTACTTGTTAAATCATCATCTACTAGTAGTATAGAATTATTTGTTTGCATATGTATTTTTTATAGAATTATTTTAAAAATAGTACCACCATCAACTGTACTTTCAACGTTTATTGTTCCGCCTTTATTTTCAATAATTTTCCGAATAATATATAAACCTATTCCAGACCCTTCAATATGATCATGAAAACGTTTAAATAGCGTAAATAACTTATCTCTGTAAATAGTCAAATCTATACCCAGTCCATTATCTTTTACCACAATCTCATATTTATTATCAGCGGTATACGTTACAAAAATATCAATTTCTGGTAAACGAAACGGTGATCTGTATTTAATAGCATTAATAATCAGGTTATACAAGATACTTTTTAGTGCCTGTCTACTGTAGGGTAACGTTTCTTTATCAAGATGAAGTCGAATTAATGTTTCATTGGAACGAACTAGAATTTCATTTTCAACAATTATTTCATCAACCAACTCTCTTACATTCACTTCTTGTACATCTTCATAAGGATTCGTTTGAACCTTTACAATATCCGTAAGATTAAATACAGTGCTTTTAACACGGATTGTAGAATGCTCGATTCTTCTGATTAATTCACTTACAATTTCTGGATTGTTATCATTTTCTAATTCATCTTTTAGCAAATGTAGTAGACCTTCAATATTATTAACTGGTGATTTAAGATCGTGCGATGCAGAGTATATAAAACTATCCATATCCTGATTCAGACGAATAAGATTATTATTAGATTCCTTTAGCTGTTGAGTCCTTTCGATAACAATAGCATTGAGTTGTTGTGGTGATTTTAAACTTAAAGCTAACGGAACAATTTTATATAGTGCAATAACAGCTAGCCAGGATACTATTGCAGTGATTAATAAAACCAAGGCACTCAGCCTATATGCTGGATACCAAAAAATAACAGCATCTACTAAATGTGTCAATCCGCAGCTTAATATAAACAGCATAAAAAGCCATAGTATTTTCACAAAAGGTATATCATCTTTTTTTTTACTAATCAAGTAGAATATACTTATCGGTATTGCGAAATAAGCTGCCCATATAGCTAAACTGGAAAGTATATAAAGCCACCCATGAAAATCAGACCATCTACCGCAATTCCAACGAGCAGGCCAAGATTCCGCTTGTAATATATTTGAAAAAAAATCCAATATCTGTTTCATAGTTTCAATTTATAAGAAATTATTTTCATATATAATTAACTTGATTTCATAATGGTTAAAAACCATTACATGTCCAATCCTATTAAACATATATAAATATCGATGAATTTAATTAATTATTAGCCATATACGTTTATAAAATATAAACAATACCTATTTTAACTTTCCCAAAGCCAAAAGCTATAAAACGAAAAAACCCTTATCTGTTGGGATAAGGGTTTTGATAATAAGTTTGGCGGCGACCTACTCTCCCACATTTGACTGCAGTACCATTGGCGCAATTGGGCTTAACTTCTCTGTTCGAAATGGGAAGAGGTGAACACCAACGCTATAGCCACCATTGAGTTTATATCGGGACAGCTGATTGTTTGCCTGCAGTTGCCTACAGCTTTATATTCTGCTTCATCCGTCATACTCCAATGAGTTTGACCTAATGATTATTACGGTATACCAAAGTACTTATTGCGAGAAAATTATCGGGTAATTAGTACTGCTCGGCTATGTCATTTCTGACTTTACACCTGCAGCCTATCAACGTCATAGTCTCTGACGTCCCTGTATGGAAGTCTCATCTTGTGGTGAGTTTCGCGCTTAGATGCTTTCAGCGCTTATCTCGTCCCAACGTGGCTACTCTGCACTGCACCTGGCGGCACAACAGATACACCAGAGGTTAGTCCAACCCGGTCCTCTCGTACTAAGGTCAGGTCCACTCAAACTTCCTACGCCCATCACAGATAGGGACCGAACTGTCTCACGACGTTCTGAACCCAGCTCGCGTGCCACTTTAATCGGCGAACAGCCGAACCCTTGGGACCTTCTCCAGCCCCAGGATGTGACGAGCCGACATCGAGGTGCCA
>Ga0302186_10000725_pt1 | contig 28720 bp, 26 predicted proteins | sample II_Bog_E1_2_FD_198782 | JGI IMG/M metagenome (GOLD analysis project Ga0302186, IMG submission 198782) | Peat permafrost microbial communities from Stordalen Mire near Abisko, Sweden - II_Bog_E1_1 | ecosystem: Environmental > Terrestrial > Soil > Wetlands > Peat | place: Sweden: Abisko... | reverse complement strand
TATAAACATTCATCTTTATTTAAATATTGTATGAGTCGCGGCGAGCCTAAACGGCTCTTGCTCCCACGCTCGCCCCCCTTCGGGGGCTCGCTGGCGGACCTATTATTATGCATAATGATTTCAATCAACACTTTAACCAAAAATAATGTTTAAGCGCGATACCCTATTTTAGACCAATGGTCTAAATTAGGGTCCGCCAGCGAGCCCCCGAAGGGGGGCGAGCGTGGGAGCAAGAGCCGTTTAGGCTCGCCGCGACTCATACAATATTTAAATAAAGATGAATGTTTATAGGTTCTTCGTTACAAAATCAAAATATAAATCTCATTTTATTTCTCTCTTTAAATCAAAATAAATTTAATAATTTGAGAGAAGTGTAGCCGCAAGGCGTCCAATAAATAATATTAAATAAAGATGATTGTAGGCGTCCTATAGGTTCATTCAAAAACAAATCAAAATATAAATCAAAATATAAATCTCATTTTATTTCTCTCTTTAAATCAAAATAAATTTAATAATTTGAGAGAAGTGTAGTCGCAAGGCGTCCAATAAATAATATTAAATAAAGATGATTGTAGGCGTCCTATAGGTTCATTCAAAAACAAATCAAAGGATGATAAAAGATTATTAAAGATTATATTTGAGAGAAATAAAACTAAAAAATTGATTTTATTTTATTTATTATTACTTATACTATACCATAAGATAGCACCATAAAATAGATATAAACGTATTTTGATATATTACATTTAAAAATGACAACAATCGCAAAAAAAATATTAAAAAAAAATATAGTGTCTGTCAATGTTATTGAGTCAAATAATTTACCACTTAATACTAATACTCCTATTAAAAATAAGGTCAGTGTTAAAAAGACTGCAATTCTAAAAGGGGAATCAACAAATGAAAATGGTTTTTCAAAGGAAGAACAGAAAATTGCAGACAAGTATAAACAAAAAGATGATGTTCAACATATTTTAGAAATTCCAGATACGTATATTGGTTCAATTGCGAAAACTGAAAAGGAATTATATATTTATAACAATGAAACAAATAAAATCATTGAAAAAACAATTGAGTATATTCCTGGAATGTATAAATTGTTTGATGAAGCACTTGTAAATGCACGAGACCATATTATTCGTATGTCTCAAGTCATTGCGGATAATGTCCCAAATTCCATTCCAGTTTCCAATATTGCCATTACAGTTTCACCCGATGGCATTATTTCAGTTATGAATGATGGAAATGGTATTGATATTGTGCGACATCCTGAAACACAGATTTGGGTTCCAGAATTGATTTTTGCACATTTGCGAACAGGAACCAATTTCGATAAAACAGAAGACGACATTATCGGAGGCAAAAATGGATATGGCGTGAAATTAGCAATCATTTGGTCTTTACATGCATCTATTGAAATAGTTGATCATATCCGTTGTCTGCGTTATTTTCAGGAATATCACAATAATCGCAGCGAAATATGCGAACCAATTGTGTCAAAGGTTGCCAAATCCACGAAACCATTTACTAAAATCACATTTCATCCCGATTATGTGCGTTTTGGTATTCCAATGGGATTAACACCAGATATGCATTCACTATTAAAGAAACGTGCATATGATATTGCAGCGATTTCCAATAAATCGGTGAAAGTTCAATATAATAATGAGACTGTTCCGATAAAGAATTTCCAACAATATATAGATTTTTATGTTGGAAACAAAACGGAGACATCGCGCATATATGAGGAAGCAAATGAAAGATGGGAATATGCGGTGGCTTTATCACCAACCGAGGAATTTCGTCATATTAGTTTTGTGAATGGTATTCATACGAGCAAAGGCGGAACACACGTTGATTATATAATGGGTCAAATTATTCGCAAATTGCAAGCATTTATTAAACTGAAGAAGAAAATTGATGTGAAGCCAATCACAATTAAAGAGCAATTAATGCTTTTTGTAAGATGTGATGTGGTCAAGCCGTCATTTGACAGTCAAACAAAGGAATATATGAATACAAATAGCAAAGATTTTGGGAGCAAGTGTGATATTACAGATAAATTCATTGAAAAAATCGCGAAAATGGGTGTAATGGATGCGGCATGTGCTTTAACAAATGCAAAGGAGAAACGTGATATTGCGCGAACCACAGACGGTTCCAAAAAACGCAAGGTTATTATACCGAAATTGACGGACGCAGAATATGCAGGAACCGCAAAATCAGTTAATTGTATTCTTATATTATGTGAAGGAGATAGTGCCAAGACTGGTGTAATTTCTGGATTGCCGGCACTTTCAGTAGAAGAAAGAAATTATATTGGTGTATTTCCACTTAAAGGAAAGATAATGAATGTGAGAGATGAGAATATTCAAAAAATCGGTAAGAATGAAGAGATTAATTCATTAAAGGAAATTTTGGGATTAAAAACTGGTGCAAAATATACAAAGGATACATTGATTGATTTGAGATATGGTAAAATCGTGGTTCTTTGTGATAGTGATGTGGATGGCAGTCATATTAAAGGATTGTTGATTAATTTGTTTCACTCGGAATGGAGCACATTAACACATATTCCGGGTTTTATTAGTTTTATGAATACGCCGATTTTAAAAGCATATAAAGGAAACGACAAACAGTTATTTTATAATCAAGGAGAATTTGAAACATGGAAAAATGCAAATCAACCAACTTATCATTTGTGGAAAATTAAATATTATAAAGGATTAGGAACATCAACTAAAACCGAGTGGCTTGAATATTTTATGGACAAAAAGTTTGTTAATTTTATTCATACTGGGACATCAAGTGATGTTAAAATTGATATGGCATTTAATAAAACAAAGGCGGATGACCGTAAAGAATGGTTATCAACATATAATCGTGAATTATATTTGGATACAAGTGCAGATGAAGTAACATATGAGGATTTTATTCAAAAAGAATTAATACACTTTTCAAGTTATGATAATATTCGCAGTATTCCCAATATTATTGATGGGTTTAAACCCAGTTTGAGAAAAATTATATATTGTGCATTTAAACGCAATTTAGTAAATGAGGTAAAAGTCGCACAATTTAGTGGATATGTTAGCGAACATTCGGGCTATCATCATGGCGAAATGAGTTTGAATGAAGCAATTGTTGGAATGGCGCAAACTTTTATAGGTTCTAATAATATTAATTTATTAGCACCGAAAGGTCAATTTGGGTCCAGATTACAAGGAGGAAAGGACCATTCCTCGGTAAGATATATTTTCACAGAATTAGAACATATTACACGTGCGATTTTCCCTAAAAATGACGATGCTGTATTGAATTATTTGGAAGACGATGGAATTATGATTGAACCACTTTATTATGTTCCCATTATTCCAATGATTCTTGTAAATGGAACAAATGGAATTGGAACAGGATATAGAACTGATATTCCTTGTTATAATCCTAAAGACTTAACCGCATATTTGCGTTCAAAATTGCTAAATGATATTGTTGGATTATCTGGCACGAAATTCATTCCATATTATGAAGGATTTACTGGAACAATTCGCGAAATTAGTGCGACTAAATTTTTGGTAAAAGGAACATACATAAAGCATCCTACATTAAATGATACAATTATTGTAACTGAATTGCCTGTAGGAGTATGGACCCAAAATTTCAATGAATATTTGGATGGAATTATTAGTCCAGAAAAGCCATCAACAACAACCGCAACAACCGCGACAACCGTCAAAAAAAAGGCATCAAAATCTACTGAAATTGTGGTGCCAATTGTAGATTATACAATTGACCCGTCTGATATTAAAGTGCATTGTGTAATTAAATTTGCAAAAGGTAAATTGGCTGAATTGGAAGCACAACAAACCGAATATGAAGACTGTAATGGAGTGGATAAACTTTTAAAGTTATATAATACAATTACTACGAATAATATGAATGCATTTGATTCAAATGATAGACTGCGAAATTATGAAACAGTGAATGATATAATTGATGAATATTATGATGTGCGTTTAGAGCATTATGAGAAACGTAAAATGTGGTTAATTAATACTATTGAAAAGGAATTAATTTTGTTGTCAAATAGAGCGAAATTTATTTTAGAGAATGTGGAAGGAACGATTGATTTACGTCGCAAGAGAATGTCCGATATTGAGGTTTTATTAGAAACGAAAAAATATAGTCGTATTGATGATAAATATGACTATTTAACGAATATGTCATTAATTAATCTTAGTAAAGAAAAGATGGAGCGACTTATTAATGAGAAGAATGAGAAGGAAATGGAATTGGCGAAAATACAGGCAACTACAATTACTGATTTTTGGTTGAATGAATTGACTGTATTTGAAATTGAATATGACAAATATTTAATTCTTCGCAAAAATAATGATATTATTCCGCAGAAAAAAAAAGCACCTCTTTCCCCTACAAATGCAAATGCAAATGTAACAGTTCGCACTAAACGCACAAAGTAATATATTTAATAAAAATATTAAATAATTAAGTTTAATATTTTTTATAGGTTTTTATAGGTTTTTATAGGTTTTTATAATTATTTTGACAATATAAAATGTAATATTGCTTTATGATAATATTTTTCTTATAATATTATATATTTATATAGATTATTAAAAAACAGAAATATCTATTGAAATAGATAATATTATAAGAAAATGAATTTTCAGACAATTGTGGTTATTATTTTGATTATTATTTTAATAATAAGTTTGACTATAATAGGAATTGCATTAAAAAACACGAAAACATCTCAAGACCGTGTTATTCCTGCTTGTCCAGATTATTGGACGATAGATGGTTCGGCGAATAATGTTTGTGTAAATGTGCGTAATTTAGGAACTTGTCCAGCACAACCTGGACAGAAATTTTTAACAATGGATTTTAATCAATCCCCTTTTGTGGGAAGTGATGAACTTTGTCAAAAATATACGTGGGCAAATAAATGTGGTCTGTCTTGGGAAAATATTAACTATGGAGTAAGTAAAAGTCCGTGTGATACCTCTACCTCTACCACATCTACAACCTCTACCACATAATATTAATTTGGCATTTTGTGCAATAATATATATATATTTATTTATTTATTCATTCCATTTCTCTCAAAATAATAAAATATAATTTGAGTTGAGTTTATATTTTATTTTGTAACGAAATATTTTTGTTGATTTGAGAGAAAAGATTAAAAGGGTTATTAATGATGGCTTTTTTTGGATATGCATCCACTGCGAAAAAACAATATAAAGATAATTTTGAGGTTATTAATGATGGCTTTTTTTTGAAAATGCATCCACTGCGAAAAAACAATATAAAGATAATTTTGGGGTTATTAATGATGGCTTTTTTTTGAAAATGCATACAAAATAAAATATAAATCCAAATCAAATTATATTTTATTATTTTGAGAGAAATGGAATGAATACATAAACATAAACCTTTTAATCTTTTCTCTCAAATCAAAATAATTATTTCGTTACAAAATAAAATATAAATCCAAATCAAATTATATTTTATTATTTTGAGAGAAATGGAATGAATACATAGTGTTTAAGTTGTTTTTTTAGCAGAGGATTAATATCCAAAAAAAGCCATCATTAATAACCTCAAAATTATCTTTATATTGTTTTTTCGTAGTAGATGCATATTCAAAAAAAAGCCATCATTAATAACCCCAAAATTATCTTTATATTGTTTTTTTAGCAGGGCGTCGGCGTTTTGTTTTATTGTATTTATGGCTATTATTATTATTAATTGCCGCAGGATAATTATAACTCACAAAACAAATCGCCACAAATACTGAACCATGTTCTTCTTTCACATCTAAACAATCATATTCAAATATTTTACCAGGATAAATAATATATCCCAAACTCGTTTTATTGTCCTTTCGCATTTTAAACTCATTCGCAAATGTTCCATATCCACGTCGTTTTATCATTCCTCCAATGGACTCAAGCAATGAACGCTGCGCATCCGCTTTTGTTCCCGACCCAGAATACTCACATGCAAAACCACCCAAATATTCGCCTTTAGGATTAATCACCGTAGTCGTTATAACCGCCGCACTTATTTTTGTGCCCTTTTTCCCATTCGATTGTGCCTTTATACACTCAAGCACTTCGCCCCATTGAATGCGACTCAATCCCTCTTGTTTCGAAATTTGTCTCGCATTAGTTGGCATTACACTCGTATATTCAATCACATTCACATTTTCAATCCCCGCATTTGATAATGCTGCATCATATGAACCAGTTTCATATGGCAACCCTTCGGACCCCGCTTCAGACTCTCCTTTGCCCTTTGTTATAAAATATTCATAAGGTATTCTGTTCCCAAATATAAATGTCATATTTATATATTACAATGACATTTATTTATTTATTACAATGACATTTATTTATTTATTACAATGACATTTATTTATATGTATATGTATGTATTTATATATGTGTATGTATGTATTTATATATGTGTATATGTATGTATTTATATATGTATATGTATGTATTTATATATGTGTATATGTATAACTTTGTCAAAAGAAAAATGGATGTCATTATTTATACACTCAATCAAATAAACATGCACTAATGGTAATTATAATTACAAACTAATCGCATATTTAATTAAAAATTTGGAGTATCAGTAAATACTTTTGGAGTATTTTCACTCAAATGTTCAATAGACGAATATAAATTTTGATATATCAATAAACCACCCACCGCACTTAAAAAACATAAGATACCGTCCTGTAAAAACTGTTTGGGGGGATGCGTCTCTTTTTCAACATACTTCATATGAAGAAATCTCAATAAAAGAAAACAAACTGTTATAAATACCGCCTTAATATATAAATGCATTACAAAACACACAATAAATAACAAAGTTTTATTATTAAAAATATATTACCTGAATAATATATTTTTACAGTATAATTATCCTAAAATTACGCACAAATCTCAACCACACACTCTCTTTCATTTATTATTGCAAAGTTTTACAGGTCTAAATTATTTCCTCATCACATAATTCCGACAATGATAATTCATGTGGGTCATCTGACAAATTTAACGTATCGCTATTATCACCATTACCATCACCATCACCATCACTCATACTGCTCGTCATTCCACCACTTCGCATCTGACTTATCTCTTCTAAACGTTCAATTGTTTTGGGTGCATCAATATATGATGTCTGATTGTCCGTATCTCTCACCATATCCATATCATTAAATGATAATGATTTTGAAGATGATGTTTCTGCATTTGGTAATAAAATATTCATAGACGACTCTATATCAGTTTCTAATGGCTTCTGTTGTATAAATGATGGTGCATTGTCTGTTTCCAAATGATACATTCCTGCAGACGACGAAACATCGTTCATTAATTTAGTTCCATCACCTTCACCTTCACCTTCACCTCCTCCAGAAATAACCGCGGATGGGTCAGGCTTTTCTCCATTTGGAGTATTATAAATCATTTTTTCTTCAATATTTACGGAAACCTCTTCTTCTTCGGTTGGTTCAAGATACGCTTTAATAATTTTATCAATTGGAATAATTTTGCGAAAGGTCTCTAATATCCCCTCCTTGACAATAAGTTCAATTTTGCGCCGATTTTTTTGTATATCTAAAGGACTAATATGATATTTATCGGTAGATATAACAAATAAATATACATTTTTATATAATTCGCGACCAGCATTAATATATACTTTATGAATAAAATCGGATAATGATGGAATATCAATGTCTATTTTTTTGGATTTTAAACCAGCCCTTATCGCAGTTAATATCTTCAATTGTGCAATATATGTGGTTGATAATAATACCTCCAAATAAGAACAATGACTTTTTTCAATAATACGTTTAGTCTCATTCTCAATCGTTGTTTGACTCCATTTAGGAATTTGAAGTATCATTCTCTGAAATGTCGTTAAATACTCATTCATCATTTTTCTCTCTCTACTTATCTGACACGCATTTTTAAAAATATCATCAAACCCTTCTAAAACATATGGACGTATAATCATTATTATCTGCTCACACCATTCCGCCCTCGACTCCTGAATTGTATTTAAATTAAAATCGTCCATCAAACTCTTTATTACTTTATTACTTTATTACTTTATTACTTTATTTTAAACAAAATAAACAAAATAATATTTTTATAACCTTTCAATATATTTAGAGAGAAAAATTATTTCATTTCAAATTACGCGCAACGCAACATTTATTTAACATAATATACCGAAAAATGTGCGTTTAAAATTTAATAAAACAATATAAAAACAACTTAATTATAAAAATTAATAATAAACAATTAAACAATAAATTTCTTTATAAGTTTAATAGGGTATTATTACAAATAATGTCTTCAATTATTCAAACTACATTTATTTCAAAAAATGATATTTTATTAAATATGCTTACACAATTTTATAAAAACGATTATTATATGAATACTATGCTTGAAATTATTACAGGCAAGTCAAATATTTCATTGCGTATTATTGATTGGTTTGTAACTAATTATGCGAAAAAAAACGACACTTATTATGAATTAAAAAATGGGATTCGGTTTAGGGTATATCATTCATATAAATCACAATTAAAGTCATATGGTAAAACATCCTTTGACCCATTTTGCAGGTCAATGCGTATTTGTTTGCCTTATAAAGACGATAAAGGAATTGAAACCACTATTGGACAACTCAATTTCTTCAAATGGATATTAGAAAATGAAATGTTAGAATATATAATTACACATCACGATATAATTGAGGATGATATGAAAAATAGGGGAAGTATGTCAAAGCGAAAAGATATTGGAGATGTAGGATGCGACAATTCAACAAGCACAAAAACACGCAAAAAACGACGTGAATTATCCGTTTCTGCAATTAAAAGCATTAAACGCGAAGATGTGGAAATTACATTGAAATTTAGTTAATTTTTTAGGGGGTTAGGGTTAGGGTTAGGGTTAGGAGGTTGATTATTTTTCTAATTGAATATAAAACGTTTTACTAAATACGTAATAAATAGACATTAAAAATAATGGATATAAATATATATTTCAAATGATGGGAAATACTTTAAAAATTAATAAAGTAAATTTTGAAGATATACAAACATATATTCAGGCAAATGAGAGAAAAATGGGAGAACAACAACAAATTTTTTTAATTAACACTCTACCACTGAATGAACAACATTGTCTTATTCCTTTTACATTGTCCGCATCTGATGAAGAACATATTGTAAATAAACTTTTAAAAAATACTAAAATTAAATTCATTATTTATGGAAAAAATGCAAATGACAATACAATTCAAATACAATATACGAAATTATATAATTTAGGATTTCAATCGGGCCAATTATACATTTATCTTGGCGGAATATTTGAATGGCTATTATTGCAAGATGTTTATGGAAAAACGGAATTTCCTACTACTTCTACTGAACACGATATACTAAAATATAAACCCAAAAAAACCCTATTTATATCCACCTCATAATTTAAATTCTTATAATATATTATATGAAAACATTCATTCCCGAAAATATAATTACACAATTTAATGAATTAAAAAACGAAATAATAGATGTAAATCAATCGCCTATAATATTAAATAACAAATCTACATATGGTAAATTTTTATTTAATGGTCATATATATGTATATGAAATAAATCTAATACCAATAAAAATTCCAGTAGGAAATAAACAGACCTATTATTTTATTGAACTAAAAGGAGTGAAGACATTAAAACATAATGACCGTAATTATGAACAAGATTATATTAATTATTATTATTTATTAAATCAAAATAATCGCATTTGGAAATCTATATATCTCGCACAAGATAATATTAATGATTACCAAAGTGGTCCTAATGAAGGTTATAATACATATTTAAAAACACATTTTCCAAATGCAAAAATAGCCAAAATTGATTTTTATAATATTACTGAAAGAGAAGACGAAGAAAATTTGGAAATTAAAAATATGGCCAGTTGCATTATTATGCCAATTAATATATCTAAAAATATTGGATTGATTTCAAATATGAATTCCCAACCCCAATGTAATTTACCTCATACAAACACTTTTTCGCAATTATCCGGAATTTTTTTATTGCGGTTTTTATTGTTAAAACACATTCATTTTAATGGACCTCTTTTACTTGCAGATAATTCCTTTAAAGATGGGAAACGAATGGCTTTATATTATATGAAAAAATATAATGACCCCAAATATTTATTGAATAACGGATTTAATATGCAAAGTTTTTGTAAATTTAGTAAATATCAAGATTATGGATTTGAAATAAATGACGGCACTATTATTGAAATCGCATATAAACCATATAAAGAACGTTTATTGGAATTAATATACATCAAACTACAATGTCGCACATTAGACATTAATGATTATGATGAATTGGAAAATAAATACAGTTATGATTTGAACAACCTATTATTTGGTCTTATTAATAATAATTATGATAATAATTTGCGAAAATTATTAGTTGAATACAAACAAAGTTATTCAAAAAAAGACAGAGAGAAAACCCGCCGAATTCATCAAACAACACACATTCAATCTCGTCGTAATTCTCAACCCCAACCCCAACCCCAACCTTTTCCTTTTTAAGGTATAGGAAAAGTATAGGAAAAAATAAAATAATTACGCCACATATATGGATTAATATTTTTATAATATTTAATGCAAATTAGATAATGGACACAAAATAAATGCAATCAATGGTTCAATATCATTTTTTAAATGAACTTTATCATCACAAGTATAAGTGCGTGTAATATTGCCATCAAACACATATTGCGATATAAATTTATATGAGTCCAAATGTTCATCTAACATTGTTTTATGATAACAATCGCAACTTTTTAGATATTCTAATGGAATCAAATCTTCGCCAGACCGATTCCTGTTATTAATGCGTTCATAACAAATTGTTGTATCCGTATTTACATAAATAACACTATATGATGCGTTTATTTCTTTAATAAAATAATCAAACCAACTGAGATAAATTTTATAATTTATGTTATCTATTTTTCCACTGTCATATAGCATTTGAGCAAAAACATATCGGTCTGTATATAAACTTCTCTCACTAATAAAAATAGCATTGGGATTTTGTTTATATGTTTCCATTATCAGTTTTAATTTAGTAATATATGCGAATACCTGAAATGAAAATGCATATTTCTCTTGATTTGCATAATATTTCTCAATAATATTTTTGCCATCATCATCCTTCATTTCCATCCACTCATTCACAGGTTCATTGATAAAAACAATGTTTGTATTATCTTTAAAATATGTTCGCAAATATTCTAATAATGTTGATTTACCAGACCCAATGTTTCCTTCAATTGAAATAATATGCATTATTAGAAGATTGTTAATATATTACTATTTTATTTTAGTATCTAAACAAAATACACAAATAAAATATCAATTTTTTATTTATTAAATTATAAAATACAATAAATAAAAGAACTCACTAAATAACTAAAATAATATTTGCTTTTAACTTTTTTACTTTAGAATATAATTTTACCTATATTATTGAAGTTTTTTTCTTAAGATATATTATACCAAATTATAAACTATAAACTAATTAATTAACTTTTTTTAAAGTTTTAAAACCTACCTACCTACCCACCCAAACAAATGAAAGATTTTAAATTCGGAGAATTGAAAGAAAAATTAATGCAAATTCACTTACCGGCAAAAATATATTTGGCACTCGTTATTATTGCGATTTTAATGAATTTTATGTATATGAGTTGGCATCATCTATTATTTACTGTTATTTTCGTTATTGTATGGACATATATTATTGAATATGTTTGCAAAAAAGGATTTAAAAACAGTGTTTGGATATTAGTTGTTTTGCCATTTGCGATTATGTTTTTCGCAAAATCAATCGCTATGAATCAAATGTTAGCCAAAATAGCCTCTTCTATGACTTCTAAAGCACCCGCAGAATCTCATACAAATACATCTGCTTAATGTATTGTGGTGCGTAATAATACAATAAATATTCGGTTATAAATGTTTTCTCTCTTTACACCTTTGAAATATAAATATTTCAAAGAGAGAAATGCTTAGTTTTATTATTAGTTTTTATAATAGTTTCTCTCAAAAAAGTTAATGTCTTTACCAAACCTTTTTATAGGTTCGTGTCTTATTATTGTTTGTTTTAGTGTGATATTATTATCATTTATAACTCTAAAAATTTGTGTAGTGCTTATGTCTATCTTATACTTGTCTTTAAGTTTTTCATTTAATTCTTGTAATGTAATAGTTTTGTTAGATTTCAACTCATCTAATAAGAATTTGACATATTCTTTTTTAACTTTATAAGCAATAGGTTTTCTGTAATGTTTATTTACATTTTCTTCTTTTTTATATTGATTAACCCAACGCATTCAACTTATTGGACTACATTTGAAAATTTTACACTCTTCCTCTTGTGTCGTATCTTCTATTAAATAATATTGAACTGCTGTCAATTTGTAATCATTACTTTTGTGTGTAGGCATTATATAATAAATTAATATTTATATTATAAAAAAACTGAAATACTAATATTAGTAAATAATAAATGTATTATAATATAGTAAAAAATGGCAAACAAAATAGAATTTATTATTGAAGATGATGAAACAAAAATTATTACTTTAACTCCAAAAAAACAAAGAGTAGTAAATAAAAATTTAGGTAAAAATATAACTAAGGATCATAATAAAATATATGATGAAATTGAAAAAAGATTTGGCGAAACAAAAAAATGTACTTTCGGTCACAAAAGAGGAAGCAAGACTGGTGTAAAACACGAAGGTTGTGTTGATGTTCCTATAAGAGATTTTGAATTAAGAGGGGCATATCTTAGTGGAGATGAAATTATAATTGAAACTGGCGATGGATTACAAAGATTTTGTAGAAAATGTTCTCAACAAAGAAGAAAAGCAAGAATAGATAAAGAAAAATCAGAAAAAAAAGATAAAACCCCAGAAGAAATTTATGAATTATATATAGAAAAATACGACACTGATTTAAAGAAATGTTCTCGTTGTGAAAATTATAAAAATTTATGTGAATTTAATTTATCAATAGGAATGGAATGCGGATTATATAATATGTGTAAGTTATGCTCTTATGAATATGGGTCATCTGTTGGTGATAGATGGATTATTTATATGCCTGATGGTAGTTACAAATATAATAAACATACGGAAAATGAACACGACGATCACATATTTCCATTATCACTTGGAGGTTCTAATGAGGAAATTAATCATCAATTGATAAGTTCAATTGAAAATTTAAAAAAATCTAATGATATAACACATTTTATTAGTGTTGATAAAATAAATCCAGAATTTTTATCTTCACGTTATAGAATTTCATTAACAGAAACTAATGATTTAAATGACTTGAAAATACGTCTAAATCAATACGTATATGATGATATTGTATTTAGAAGCAAATTAGATGACACTGAATTATATAATATATACAAAACTTATTGTAAAAAAAATAATTTAAGAAAAGATATTAACCGAGCAGTTAGAAAGTTTAGAGAATATTGTAAATTAAGACTTGATAAACTTGATAAGTAAATTATGTAATTAAATTAAGTTCATATGTTAAGTATTATAAATTTTATCTTCAAATCTTTTTTTTATTATATCAAATGTATCTTTGTTAATGTCACATAAAATACATTTTCTATTTAATTTATCACCTACAAACCCAGTTGTCCCTGAACCACATACAGGATCTAAAATATAACTATTTTCATTAGAATATAATTTTATAATTCGTTCCAATAATTTTTGAGGTTTTTGGGTAGGATATACTCTTGGATCTTTAGAGGTTCTTGTTATGGAATGAATATCAGTCCATAAATTAGATAAAGGAACCCCCTTATGTTCATGCTTATAAATCTTTATATACATATTTTTTTGTTTTGGAGCAAAATGAATTCTGTTTTGCTGAATTAATTCTTCAACAATTTTTTTTTTTTGCTTCCATCCATATTTATTTTCATAAACAACGCCATCTTTTTCAATTGTGTACATATAACCACTTCTTGTTCTATCGTGTTTAAGTGCGCCTAAACTATATTCACCCGCATCATCTTTGTTCTTAAATGCCCATACACTATTTTCGTCAATAGGAGTATGAAGTAAATTAAATATATTATTTGTATTACTACAAGCAAATATAATGTCTATTACTTCACCTAATTTATTTTTAACCGTGTTTTTTCCGTGACATCTTTTCCAATAAATTTTTTGGATTTTTTTAAAGTATTTTCTTAATACACTTTCAGCAATAAAACTATTTTCTGATGATATATGGAACACAAGTGTTCCATTTTGAGCTAACATTAATTCTAAATGTTTTATCAATTTATCCAACCATTCAACATATTTATTGTCTTCCCATAAATCTTCAAATCCTGTTTCATCATCTAAACTATTAACTGTAAATGTTCTATTTGTTTCATAAGGGGGGTCTAAGTATATTAAATCACACTTTTTTAATGTTGTAAAATTTAATATGTCTGTGTTGAAATAAGATACATTATTATTAATAATAATTTCATCTACATTGTGATTATCAATTAACACATCTGAGTTAATAATTTTATTGTTTAATAATTCTTTATCATCTTTTTCTGTATCTTCTTCAACAATAAATTCTATTTGGGTTTTTTTATTTTTGGGTTGATGTTTACTGTTAATTAGGTCAATTAAATCAGTTTTATTTTTAGATTTACATTTAGTAAATCCATGTTCTTCACACTTTGCTAAAAGTTCTGGTTTAGATAATTTGGATAAATCCATTTCTTCAATATCACACGTTATATTACCACCAATCTCCGTCATATTATTTAATTCAATTTTTTTATTATCCAATAAAAAACACATTATATATTTACTAAATATTTTATTTTTAAATTAATTAACAAATTAAATATTTATATTTTGACTATCATTAAATTTTAATTGATGTTTGTTTGTATTAAAATGAGTATCCATCATAGACTTTACAAATACGCCAAAATCACAGCAATCGCAATAATATTTAAATTTTCCTTTTCGTTCTTTTTTTGTTGAATGATTATTAAGGATATGGGTTAAATAATTGTTCTTGTTATAATTCTCAAAACTACATTTATTACACTTGTAAAGTGTCTTATCACATCTTTCTTTTCTTTTACCTGTTTTATGTAAAGTAGTTTCTAAATGTTGTTTATAACAAGAAGCAATATCAGTTCTATAATTACACTTTTCACAATAAAATTTATTTTCCATATTATTTTCCATATTATTTTATATATATTTAATATTTAAATATATTTAATATTTAAATATATTTAATATTTAAATATATTTAGTAAAATCAAAATTATTAAATTTTTTAATTAAATATTATTTTCGTAAAATTATTTAAAAATAAAATAATTAGTAAATATATAAATGGGAAAAAAGGTAAAATTCGTCGTTTGAAATGTAAAAAGGTATAAAATAGACCCCAAGGGGGGACCCTTGCCCTTTTCCAAGAGATGATGCGCCCCAAATAAAATGTAATTAATAAGGTTTTATAATGGTTTCTCTCAACCAGATAAAAATAAAATTGTATCAATAAGGTTTTATTTTTATTTTTTTGAGAGAGTAAGTGAGTGCGTGTAAAATAATATAAAATAATAAATATATATTAATTAATAACAAATAATCATTCATTAAATTAATCATTTTATATTATTTCATTTTATATTATTTCATTTCATCTCTTTAATTCTAAAAACAATAATGGATTTTAGACAAAAAAAATTAACAAAGGCGGAATGGGCTTCTGTTGAAGTTCCTATCTCAAAAAGCGAACAAGATATTTTAAGTATGATTATTAAAGGTTATTATGACATAAATATTCGCATTAATAATAATTTATCTTTATTATCTTATCTTAAAATTCAATATGACACAAATATTGAAAATTATTTATACAACAATTATTTTAAGGATATTATTACAAATTTAATTAAAACATATCAGTTAAATATTGTCAAAGAAGAAACATTATTAGTTAAATTAAAGTCAATTGATAAAATTCGTCTTGACCGAATGAATAACAATAAAGAAAAAAACACATTAAATAATCATATTTATGAATATTTGCTTTTAAATCAAGCCACTGAATTATGTGCTAAATCAATATCTCATAAAGATAAATTATATTTCACCTATTACTATTATTCATTGCATTATTTAATAAAATATAATGTCCATAATGTAAATAAATATGTCATTAAATTCATTCAAACACTACTTAACACATTTAAATTAGACGGAGAGGACAGAAACACCATTATTCAAAATGCCAAACTTATCATTGAACAAAACGAAACCCTACTTAATTATTCCGATTTAACACTCTATACTCATCAAAAAGAAATATTCGCACTTTTTCAAAAAAAATGTCCCAATATATCCCGCACAGTATCTATTATTGACGGCACCTCTGATGTAGTGTCGCCGTCTAATATAACATATAAATCATTGTTTCGTCCCAAACTAATTTTATATATGGCTCCCACAGGAACCGGTAAAACAATGACACCTATTGCATTATCCCAAGAATATCGCATTATTTTTATGTGTGCGGCGAGACACGTTGGACTTGCATTGGCACGGTCGGCGATTTCAATGGGGAAAAAAATAGGATTCGCATTTGGATGTCAAACACCAGACGACATTAAATTACATTATTCGGCTGCAGCCGTTTATACGACAAATGGAAGAACCGGAGGAATTAAAAAAGTGGATAATTCGTGTGGCTCAAATGTTGAAATAATGATTTGTGATATTAAATCATATATTCCCGCAATGAATTATATGGTCTCATTCAACTGCCGCGAAAATATTATTACCTATTGGGACGAACCCACTATTTCAATGGATTATGCCGAACACGAAATACATCCACTAATTCATTTAAATTGGAGTAAAAATATTATTCCAAATGTCGTATTATCATCGGCTACACTACCAAAAGCCATTGAAATACAACATACGATTCAAGACTTTATGTGCAAGTTCCCGAATTCCATAATAAAAGAAATAAACAGTTTCGATTGCAAAAAAAGTATTCCTTTAATTGATTCTGGCGGATTTATTGTTTTACCACATTATTTGTGCAGTAATTATGATGCCGTCGCGGAAATGGCGAAGTATTGTGAAACCAATTTAAATCTATTACGATATTTTGACTTACAAAGTGTAGCAAATTTTATTATATATGTTAATAATGCAGACAATGCAGACAATGCAGACAATGCAGACAATGCAGACAACCAAATTATTTCAAATGCGGATTTGAAATTAGCGAATACAGATTATTTCGGGTCAATAGACAAAATAAATATGAGTTCAATTAAAACATATTATTTAAAATTATTGCAAAATATAAATCCAAATTGCTGGTCTAATATTTATGAGTATTTTATGAATAATCGCGAATCATATTTATGCGAAAATAATACGGTTGATAATAACGGTATTCGCAATACACAAAACACCGTTATTCGTCATTCCAATAGTTTAACAGGTATTTCCACTGAATCATTGCCGTTTAAACGGACACTAACCCTAAATATATTGAACTCACCAACAACAATATTGAATACCAATAATAACCTCAAAAAGAGCGAAAACAAAACAAGAAATGACATAGGAATTTATATTACTACAAAAGACGCATATTCATTAACAGATGGTCCCACTATTTTTATTACCAATAATATTAAAAAAATTTCCCAGTTTTGCATTCAACAAGCAAATATACCCGAAAAAAACATGACCACTCTTAAAGCAAATATTGAACATAATAATAAACTTTTAGAACAGATTGACCAACTCAATAAAATAATTGAAAATGAGGGTGGTAGTGGTAGTGGTGGTGGTGGTGGTAGTGGTGGTGGAAATGGGAGCACGGGAACATCCAAAACGAAAAACTGTCATAAATACAATCGTGAAATTACTTTGGAGGAAACAAATAGTAATAAACGCACAGCCGCAAACAAAATAATGGATGAAATGAATAATATTCGCGCAAATATGAAAAACATTCATTTGAATAATATATTTATTCCCAACAAACAAGAGCACATACAACGTTGGGAGCCAATGTCATCGCCAGTTTATGCAAATATGAAAAATGCATTTACGTCCGACATTGACGAAATAATTGTAAATAAAATATTATTAATTAATGGTTTAGAAGATTATTGGAAAATATTATTGTTAATTGGAATTGGTATTTTTATGGATACGCAGGATGATGCATATAATTCAGAGTATATGGAAATAATGAAAAAATTGGCGAATGAACAAAAACTATATTTGATTATTGCTTCTTCTGACTATATTTACGGAACTAATTATCAATTGTGTCATTGCTATTTAAGTAAAGATTTAACAGAAAATATGACACAAGAAAAAATTATTCAAGCACTGGGGCGCATTGGACGCAATAACATACAACAAACATATTCCGCGCGATTTCGCGATGACCTATTATTTAAACGATTATTCACGTTTGAACCCAATAAACCCGAAATAATAAATATGAACCGACTTTTTATTACTGATGAAAATGATATGCCCAATTAATCTAATATGTTTGTTGGTTTGTTGAATTGTTGTTTTTTTTCTAAAAATATTATTAACCTAAATTTAGACAATAATATTTTTTATTACAACTGCTTAACCACTCCATCTCCATCCATTATATGCGAAACCATACATATTTGTAACAAATGCATTACCGCCACATTTACGACCAACACTAAAACAAGTTCCTACGGGGGTTTTTGCTGGATTAATGTTTATTTGAACGACATTTTTATATGATTTTTTCTCGGCTCCTGCACGTTGATTACATTCAGTTTGATAATTATGCCAAAAATTATGGGTTACTCCAATATCTGGCGCAGTTCCCATTTTCATAGGTCCAGATGCAGTATGAGCATCTATATGATTAATATATGATTGTATATTACGAATTCTTTTTGGTCTTCCTGCCATATTGCCGTATTGCTGTGTTTATATATAAAATAACATATAAATATTATAGAATAATACTTTATTTTGTATCAAACATTATTTGCCACAAATATTATTTATTTATTTACTAAATAATATTTTATTTTATTGTTTTTACGTCTAAAAGATAAACTTTGTAATTATTACAGTTTGACTTAAATACAAACACGGACCTGGACCCAAGAGACCGAGACCTATAAAATAATATAAACATAATTTATTTATTTAATTGGAATAACCCAACCCACTCATACTACTCATACTACTCATACTACTCATACTACTCATAATTTGCACACACATATTATAGACCGAGACCTATAAAACAATATAAACATAAATATTTGTTTAATTGGAATAAGCCAAGCCACCCATGCCACTCATAATTCGCAGCACATTATAATTGGTAACATACACGCGAACTTTTGCGGTTTTGGTTCCCTCAACGGTAGCATTGGATAAGACCAATTGCAATGTTGCATTATCAATTCGCGAAAAGTTGCAAGTGCCACTGGGTTGATGTTCCTCTGGACGCAGTGCAAATGAATACACATTAATGCCCTCATCTGGATTTCGTGTATGAGATTGATAAGGTTGAACCCACGAGAAGTATGACCCTTCACGCTCACTGAATCGGTCTTGTCCATTCAATTGCAATTTCGCAGTGACAACTGGGTTTTGACCCCAACAATGTAAGTCAAGCGATGTTTCAGTTAGCACGAATGTGCCAGCATCAGATACCGATGATTCGGGGGTATAATGATTCTGTGCATCAGTTAGTGCGGCAATAACATCAGATGATAGACCAGAAGTGTTTAGTGGAACCGCAGGACCTCCCAAATTTGCCTCATTATAAGGATTGGAAGGACCGTGCCAGTATCCAGTAAATCCAGCGGGGAAATTGAGGTCATCCGCGCCAGCATCAGTGAATAATCCTCGCGCATCAATAAATGCACGCGAATCTCCAGCAATAGCAGCAGGACCACCAAAAGCATGAACCGCATTAGGTAGCGCATCAATTGCATCAGTATAATTGAATGGTTGAGCACCAAGCACCTTGTATAGCAGAGCATCACAAGAAAGGGATGAACAATAATCCACATTTTGATCGGGCTGAACAACCCAAATTAGTTCCTTCACAGGGTGATTGAAATTCAGGCGAATCTTGTTCGCAGATGAACCCACTGATTCATCACCAGTGAATTGTAGTTGCTGAATTAGATATTCGTGAGGCTGTTGAGCAAATCGGCGGCGCTCATCTGTATCCAAAAACACATAATCAACATATAGCGAAGCAGCAACAAGAGATTGATTGTAAGCAATAGTAGCAGGAACTGGACGACCAACCGCATATTGTCCAGATGAGCCGCTATAAGGACTGGTATTGCAATTTAGAGTTGTAACCGCCCACAAACACTCATCAATAGGACGAATATCCAAATTGATTTTAACCTCGTGATATTGCAGCGCAATAAGAGGAAGAGCCAAACCCGGATTTGTGCAGAACCAGAGTTGAAGAGGCACATAAAGAGTAGTTTCGGGGAGCGCATTACGGGGCGCACAAACCTGACGAGGGGCAATGCTATCACAAGGACCATCAACATCGGCGAATGAAGGGTCAGTAATGAATGTAAGTTGAGTGGTATTACCAATCATCTTAAAATAACCTCGCTGTTGTTCGGCAGTCATTGTAAGTTGATTCCAGATATGCATCCAATCACCATAATGTCGGTCAATTCGCTGACCTCCAATTTCAACCTCAACTTGGGCGATTAGTTGTTCTCCGGGATAATCCAACCAACGAGCATACACACCAGTATTTGCACCTGTAGTATAATTTCCAAGTCCCATTAGTTGATTGATTTCAGGTAGAGTGACCTGAAGATAAGTGCGATAAGCCAAATCACCATTTCGGGCAATCACGCACTGAACACGACGACCGAAATCGGCTTGTCCATTAAATGTTTGTTCAATAGATTCAATCGCAAAGTTAGTATAGCGTCTATATGTCACCTTCCAGAAAGAAATTTGAGGACTACCAGTAAGATAAACGTCTTGGGCACCATAAGCCACGAGTTGCATTAAACCGCCAGCCATTTTTGAAGTTCTAAATTGTTATATAATTATGTGATAGAAAATAATTTTAGCAAAAATAACAAATTTAATTAATTAATTAATTAATTAAAATTATTAAAAACAAATCAAAATTTTATTCATTCCTAAACATAAATGAATAAAATTATGGCATATTTGACATTTTTTGACATATTTTGACATTTTTGATATTTTTTGACATATTTTGTATTATTGCATAAAATACTCTAAATAAAATTTGTTGAACATTTTTACTTTAATCTACACTTTTATTTTTTTCTCTATATATTTTTATTTTCCAATTCTATAATGCACATATATTCCGGAGATGTTTTTATTGTTATACTTACAAAATAACAATTATCTTTTATGCAATTCATTATTCTATTCTATCATTGTATAGCAATTTTAATTTGTTATATGAATTATATGTTATATGAATTATAATTAATGTATATTTATATGATTTTATTATAAATAATTTGTATTTTTTTGTATAAAACGTTCTAAATAGTGTTCATTAAATATTTCTTGTTGTCCTTGATGTGGTTTTTTAAATACATACAAGTCGCCATTCTTGCGAACCGTCCAGCCATCATTAATCGCATTATAAATGATAACCATTTTTTGAAATTTGTATGCATCAATTTCTACATTATTTTTTTGCAATAAAGTCTCTAAATTAATTTTAAATTCATATGCCATAATATTTTATTGTCCGTAATTTCGTAATGTAAATTTATTATACGAAATAAATGAATTACTTTATAAATGGACAGATTACAAAATATAATAATATTACGAATTATATCCTAAACCTATTATAACCTTTACAAAAAGGGTTTAAAAATATATAAATAGGTTAAATTAATACAATATTTATTGTTTTCTAATATATATATACACCTATACACCTATACACCTATATACACCTATATACACCTATACACCTATACACCTATACACCTATACACCTATACACCTATACACCTATACACCTATATACACCTATCATTACATATTTTTTCTAACACATCTTTGTTATTTTATTTTATTTTATTTTATTTTATTTTATTTTATTTTTTTGCTTACTTAATAAATAGCGGAAGCGGAATCGACTCGGTTAATGACATTATTTAAACAAAAACATGATAAGAACATTAAATGTAATAATAATAGTTTTGTGTCATTAGACGCTCAACATACAATATTTTTAAAAGAATTTTACGATGACAAAGTGAATACAATACCACAACTCAAAAAAGAGAGACAAATATTGCAAAATATGCTGAAACAAAAAATGAATAAATTATTAATTGATGATATTTTTAAATTGGAAGAAGAAATTGACACCAAAACAGAGCAGATTCAGGCACTTAAAAATAAAAAGCGTGATTATTTTCAAAACAATTCAAAATTAATATTTGATTATTTTGAAAATAAAAAAAATATAGAGCAGTCTATTCCACAAAATGAAATTTATTTAATGAACAATAAAAATAAAATATTGCAATCATTTTTTAAAATGGACACTAACAATAATAGTAGATTTAACGCAACTACAGATGATGTAGGTTCAAACCCAAATGATGTTTCAAACAATCGCACTCATTCCAATATTAGACAAGTTAGTAATATAAACAATAATATGGTTATGAAATACCTTAATAATGTGGATGACAAGTTTATTGATGTAAATGCATTTATGTTTTCGGCGGATTTATGCACATTATGTAAAAAGGGGGACCTTGTTCCTTATGAAGATGAGGGTATTCTCATATGTAATCATTGCTCACATACTTTTCCGTATTTGTCCGAAAATGAAAAACCGTCATACAAAGAAACTCCTAAAGAAATTAGTTTTTATGCTTATAAACGGTTAAATCATTTTAAAGAAGTATTAGCACAATTTCAGGCGAAAGAAACGACGCAAATTAGTCAGGACGTTATAATGCGTATTCAAATGCAGATTAAAAAAGAACGCATCCAATTAGAAACATTGACAAATGAGGTTATGAGAGAAATATTGCGGAAATTGGGATATGATAGCAAATTTTATGAGCATATTCCGTTTATTAAACATAAGATGGGAATTAAGCCGATTATAATGTCGCGCAATTTAGAGGAAGATTTATACAATGATTTTAATGAATTACAGGCACCCTATTTTAGACATTGTCCAGATAATAGGGAGAATTTTTTAAATTATAATTACACTGCATATAAATTGTGTGAAAGACGGCAACATTATGAGTTTTTATCGCATTTTCATATGATTAAAGACCGTCATAAATTAATTGAACATGACAGTATTTGGGAGAAAATGTGTCGCGATTTAGGATGGCAATATATTCCCACTATTTAGATGATAATATTAAAAAACATATTGTTTATTTTTTTAAATATTATTATTTTATTATTATTATTTTTTTAAATATTATTATTTTATTTTTTTAAATATTATTATTTTATTTTTTTAAATATTATTATTTTATTTTTTTAAATATTATTATTTTATTTTTTTAAATATTATTATTATTATTATTTTATTATTATTATTTTATATGTTATAATAATAAACAGGACGGACTTATAAAGTGATATTTGTTTGAGTAGTTTGAGTATGTCTTCAAAATCGCATAAAAAATCGCATAAAAATTCCAATAAAAAATCGCATAAAAAATCGGTTATAATAACAAAAATAGAAACCATAAAGAATAATGTGCAATGGGATGGTTATAAGATTGAAATGAGTGATGATTCAAAAAATATTATTTGTAAAATAGATAATAGACAAGATTGTTGTGAAGTATTTGGTATTTTTTCACCAGATTCCAAAGATTTTGACAAATTTATAGGTGCCAAATATTTGTCAGTTAATTTTAAAGTGATTCATCCCGATAATGATTTAATGAATGAATTTGTGGTAACTATACATACAAATAAAGGGGATATAAAATTAATATTATATAACCAACACGAGGGATATTATCCACACGATATTTATTTTCAATCTGAAAATGAAACCTCTATATTTTCTATTTAACATTAAATTAAAATATATGCCCCATACCCACGAGGAAAAAGAATTTAAAAACATTTTCGTGGTTAATAGTTGGACAGTAAAGTGGTAGTGGCCCACACGCACACTATTTAATATATACCCCATTATTAAATAAAATTAAATAAAAAAAATTGATTTATATTTAATTACATTAATATAGTGATATAAGACTAACAAAATAAGATATATTTAACAATTTATACAATATGAACTCATCTTCAAATATGATTAATGAAACTGCTATTCCGGAAGTTATTATTACAAATATTACAAAAATTGATTCTAATACAGATTGGGTTGGTATTATTATTGAAATGAGTGATAGCACCAAAAATATCATCTTTAAAGTAAGTAATATTATGCAATCCAAAGAACGAATTAGCGTATTATATTGTGATAAATGGATATATAATCAATATTTAAATGATGAACTTCCTTATTTATCTAAGTTTATTGGTAGTAAATATGAATCCGTTAAAATTGAAGAATATGATTTAGTAGATACATATTGTTATGAACAAAATGGAGCCAAATCTATGTCGGAATATGATTATTATGGCAGAAATAAATTCATTTATATTCAAACAAACAAAGGCGAACTAAAAATTCAAATTTGTAATGAATATGGAATTGAATTTGTGTATGATGAAGTTGCTAAAATTAACAAATATTTAAAATACCCTCACGATACGTTTATTCAAACCGAACACGGAATTGTTAATGAAACATTGTAAATGTTCGTTTTTTTTAATTGTTTTCATTTAATTTAATTTAAAATTTATGTATATGTTATAAAATTATTAGCATAATATATATATTACACTCTGTTTTTTTTATAAATGACAATAATTACGGATGGACTTACATATTTAAATGTTAAAAAACAATATGCAAAAAATTATAATATGAATGATACAAAAACAAATGAGTTAGGTAAGTCTTTAGAAATAGAAAAAATATTAAAAAGAAATATAATAAATCACAGTATTTACTATAAAAATTTTTCTTTTGACTATAACGTAAAAATAAATGGGGTGTTTTATAAAATGCAATCATCTTCTCCGTCCATAATACGATACCCATCATCGTCATCGTCATCTGTCATAAACAATGAAATAAAATATGTTTTAAATATACGTTTAATTAATTATTATATAAATGACAATGGAATATCAGTAAATCATAATGGAATAAATGTTTTAACCTTAAACAAAATTTTATATTTAGATAAACATTTTAATGTCTGTGACAAATATTGGATTCCTATAAAACCCCGAAATAATATTCAATATAATGGAATAGAAGATGTGCGTTTATTTAATTATAATAATCAAATATATTATATTGGTTCTTATTATGATAATAATAAAATAGGAATAGTGTCCGCGCCTATTAATATTTTATCGTCTCCAATTTACAAATTGAATTGGATTGAACCTAACTTTAATACATCTAATAATTGGGAAAAGAATTGGGTTTTTTTTGAATATAATAATTTAAAAATATCCGCCAATAAATTATGTATCATTTATAAGTGGAAACCACTTTATATATGTCAAATAAACTATGAACCTTATTCAAATAAATTAAATTTAATTAAAGTTAATAATAAAGTCCCAAAATTATTTTATAAATTTCGTGGTTCTACAAATGGCGTGACATATGATAATAAAATATGGTTTATTACACATTTTCATCATATTATTGGCGGTATTCGCAAATATTTACATTGTTTTATTGTGTTTGATTTAGATATGAATTTAATTGGATACAGTTCGCCATTTAATTTTCGAAATCGGTTAATTGAATTTTGTATTGGAATGATTGAAAATAATCATAATTTTATTATAACATATAGCGTTTTAGATAAAACGAGCGAATTAATGGTTGTTCCTATTTCAAACATTCAATCTATTATACATTCATACTAAATAATAGGGCACAAATATGAATATATATTGTGTGTATTTATTTACAAATAATATAATAGAAAATATGTAAAATAAAATATCAATAAATAATATATAAGGATTTGGTTAATTTAAATTAAAATTAAAATTGTATAATAATGCAAATGTTTTCGGGAAATAAAGGCGAACATTATGGCAATATTCATTTTATCTCATTTTACAGTGTTGTTTTAGCAAGATTGGCATATTTTAGCGACACCTTTTTTCTTAAATACTATGCGCAAATTTTTGGTCCAGTTATAAATGAAGAAATAATGAAATGCATTGACAATGCAACAGATATTTCGGAATTATTAAATGACGAAACATTATTTGGTTTAACAACTGATGATGCGGCGACTATTGCGAAGTTTGGGGTTCCAACATACACATATGGCGGTAAAAAATATCTATCATTTATTGATTCAACTAACAATTTAGCACAGAAAATAAATATTATTATTGGAGAAGAAAAATCCACAAAGGTCGCGAATGCGGTCTCGAATGCGGTCGCGACAACTGATTTAAATAATATTAAATATATTTCTCTTGCCAATTCCAATTATGGCGAAATTTATATCATTGCCGATAAACGTGTTCCGAAATCTATTTGGATATGTTTTAGAGGCACATATAGTGCAAAAACCGCGGCAGCTTACACCAAACCCACATCCTTATTTCCAATCACAGTTGGTTATAATTCAGAACACAAACCAGAATCATATCTATTCGGCATATTTAAAATTACGGTTGAAATGATGCATACTATTGTTGAAGCGATGAGATATTTAGCGGTCAATCATTTAAACACACCTCCCGCTAATGTTGGTTCAATTAAGGTGCTAACAACAGGGCATTCACTTGGTGGTGCTATTAGCACAAATTTTGCCTATTTATGGACGAGAATAAAAACAGTATCTCCCTATAATGGACCGCCTTATAATGTATTTACAGACCAAATTGGTTGTTTTAGTATAGGAGCCCCGCGTTCATTTAATAGTGTTGTAAGTGGTTCATTTTGTAAGGCAGCAACACGTGACAACAAAATTGTTTTTTTGCGAATAACATCAAGGGGGGACCCCGTGCCTGGAATGCCTTTTAAGGCAAGTGATTATAATCATCCTTGTTCAAATAAAGAGGACAGTGTTAATAGACAAATAGTGTCAGAAGATGTGAATTCAAATTATAACAATATATTTCCATATATGGCTGTGAATTATACGAAAGATTTGGATAGTTCAAATGTAAAGAAGGGAATAAATTTGCCGAATATTATGAGACATTGTGATTATTTGGATATTTTATTCCAAAAGGCGCTGGACCCTAAAGTATTTATGTCGGGGGTATTTACTCAACAAGAAATTTTGAGAGACCCAACATCCAAAGATACAATTTGTCGTATTATTGTTTATGATGAAGGATACAAAGCCGTATTTTTTAATATGAAACATGTTCGTGATATAAATACAAAAGATTACGACGCGGAACTACATGAAGCAGCCGAACCGAATGCCGGGACATCCGACCAGATTGCCGCGACATCCGACCAGATTGCCGCAGCATCCGACCAAACTGGTGGGTTTGGGTTTGGTTTTAAGTCAAAGGGAAATGCAACCACCACCACAGCCACTACCGCAAGTAATACTGTGCCACAGCCAGTTGAACCTATTATGAAAAATGTTCATGCAGTGTCGGAAGATGTTAAAGTAAATTCCACTATTTTTAATACATTAATGGGGCAAGCCCAAAATATTACAGAAAATCCATTGCCACTTGCGCCTCCACCTGGTATGTCGTTTATAGACAAGAATGTTTTTGAGGGTGCGAAACCTGAGATTCATTTTAGCAACATTGGGTTAAAAAAACCAGAGGCAAAAAAGACAGGAGGTCGCAAACATAATAAAAGTAATTGTAGTAGTCGCCGCAAATATAAACATTCAACACATAAAAAACAAGGTAGAAAAATACATAAGAAACATAGTAGAAAAATACATAAAAAATATTCATATAAACAAAAACGACATAGAACCCGTTAAATAATAGAGTGTCCAAAAAATGCAAACAATTTATATTATTAATTTGTTTTTACATTCTTTTTAATATTTCTCTCATTTAATAATAGAGTGTCCAAAAAATGCAAACAATTTATATTATTAATTTGTTTTTACATTCTTTTTAATATTGCTCTCATTTAATAATAGAGTGTCCAAAAAATGCAAACAATTTATATTATTAATTTGTTTTTACATTCTTTTTAATATTGCTCTCATTTAATAATAAAATATAATTATTTATTAAATTATATTTTATATTTTATATTTTATATTTTATATTTTATATTTTATATTTTATATTTTATATTTTATATTTTATATTTTATATTTTATATTTTATATTTTATATTTTATATTTTATATTTTATATTTTATATTT
>Ga0302186_10000724_pt1 | contig 28751 bp, 41 predicted proteins | sample II_Bog_E1_2_FD_198782 | JGI IMG/M metagenome (GOLD analysis project Ga0302186, IMG submission 198782) | Peat permafrost microbial communities from Stordalen Mire near Abisko, Sweden - II_Bog_E1_1 | ecosystem: Environmental > Terrestrial > Soil > Wetlands > Peat | place: Sweden: Abisko... | reverse complement strand
TTTTTCTAAAAACAAAGTATTTTTTTAAGAATTTTTTGAAAATTCAGTCCTCAGTATGTGAATATGCAAATTTTTTATTTAAATATAAAAGCTTGAATATAAAAGTTTGAATATATGAGTTTTTTGTTTGTTTGTTAGTTTTGTTTGTTTTATTCTTAATAATTAATAAACTTGGTCTTGTTTGATGAAATGTCTGTAAAGATGAATTACGTTTCCAAATTTCTAAAGGAATAGGGAAACGATCCTCTCAACTCGATATTTTGGTGATTGTTGTTCTATCGATGCCTCGCGATGCGTTGTTAACTAAAAATTATAAATTTTTTCAAACAAAGAAAAATGAGAAGTTTATGTTCTTTTAAATTTTAGAATTACATCATTTTTTAGTTACTAAATGAATAAACATAACTATTTCTTCGTTTATAAATTTTATTAATATTAGTCTTTTTCATGATTATATGGGATGATCTCTTTTTTGCATAAAGTGTTGGCTGTATTGGTTTTTTGCCAAATCGAAAAGCTCTCATTATCAATTAAAGATTTTTGGTTAGTTGTATGAATTGACATTGACTTTTTACTGCTCACAAAATTGGGATTTTGCATTTCTTCAATGCTGTCAAAATTGAAACCAAACAAAACAGGTCTCATTACCAAAGAAATACAAGAATCTGCTTTTCGAAAGCTGCCATTTTGAGTTATATCTAAAAGAATCGTTTCTTTGGGATTAGAATTTCTTTCAACTTTGAAGGTTCCTTGTTTTCTTGGAGAACAAGGACTTCTAGCTGGACTTTTTACAAAGGAATTGTTTTTCTCTTGATTTATTTTTTTTCTATTGATAGGTAAGAAAAAAATCTAAATTTTATGATTTTTTTACTCTTCATTGTATTTTTGAATGTTTTCAACCAAAGAAATTTGACTGTTTTCTTCAAAATCATTAAAAGATGAGTTGCAAGAATGATTCAAATATGGATGATTCAAAATTTCTTTGCTTGTGATTCTTTTTTCAGGGTCTTTTTCAAGCATTTGCTTTAATAAATTCAAAGCTTCTGCGTTCAAAGCACGATATTCAGGTTTATTGAAATTAAAATTGGATTGTTTATTTTGATAAAGGATTTCTTGATATGTTTTACCTGTGAATGGAGATTTTCCCAATAATCTATTCAACTAAAAATTATTTGTAATGAATGAAAAATTTACAAAAGATGAAAAATGATTCCGAGGCTAAAAACATCACATACAGGGCTATATTTGACCCCTTGAGATTTTATATTGATGACTTCTGGAGCCACATAACCAGGTGTCCCACATCTTGGAAAAAGATATTCATGTTCGCTTTCCAATGTAGCTAAGCCCAAATCGACAATAACTGGATCATGATTTTCATTATCTTTGAAAAGAATATTTTCTGGTTTCAAATCACGATGAATTATAGATAAAGAGTGCAAATATTTCACACCATGAGTAAGAGATATCATTAAATTCATTATATCCAAATGGATGAGCTTTTGATCACCTTTAATTAGATCTAAAAGAGGCCCTCCTTCTAAATAATCCATTATCATATAAAACGTATTATCTGTTTCATGTACTTCATAAAGGTGGATTATATTGCTATTATTTTCAATTTTTCTCATAATAAAAATTTCATTTTGTAAAGATTCCTGTGATAAAATTAGAAAAATGTAAAATTGGTTCTTTTACTTTCCCCTTCAATTCTTTTTGGACTTGTTCTTTACTGAAAGATTTGCAAGCATACTTTTTATCATTTTCTTTATTTTCAATCAAATAGACCTAATTTTGTTTTTAAATAAAGACAAAATCAAATAAATCTGATTACGCTTGCGAAATTACCTTTCCCAAGTTTCTTCAATGCTCGATAATAGTCATGGAAATTCACTTGATTTAATTTTCTCCTCAAGTTCTCCTTCAAATCATTCAGCAAAATCTCATCATTGCTTTCGAACTCCTCATAATAATCTTCAACAAGAAAACGAAATCCCATAATTTTATTATGAATTATTTTTTGCGATTTTTCTCGAGACGACTTCAAAATCCATTGGATTTTTAAATCAAAGTCGAAATGAATTCCACCTTTGAAATTTTTTTTTGTTTTATCCTAAATATTTGAGATATTTTCAAGCAGAAATTTATATTTACTTCATAATAGAGAAAATCTTCTTCAAAAAGAGTGAAGAATAGTTTTTTTGAAACCCCATCGATTATTTTATTTATTTCTCCTTCCAAAATAAATGTCATAGGTAAGCTAAAAAAGTGATATGATTTTTTTGGGATGACAACATTTGATTTGTCTGAAGAATTTTTTTTTAAAGACATTAAAAAATTTTTTTGTTTATGTAATTTCACTCAAAAATAAATAATTATATCTGTTATTTTATTTTATTTTATTTTTCCTTTCTCCCCTTCTTTTTGTATTTTTCTTTCATAAAGTCTTTCTTCATGTCGTTTGCTTTTTTTTCCTCTGACTCCTTTATTCTTGATCGAATTTTTTCACTTTCCTTTTTTTTTTCTTGTTTCATTTTTTTCTATGTTTTTCCCAAAATAAAATATTTATAAAAAATTATATAAATTTTTGCGAACTTTCTCATTTTTTATGGTGTTAAGTCTCTGAATTAATGAATAAACTTGTTTTTCATGATCATTTGTCAATTGTTTCAAAGGTTTGGCATATTCTTCTCTTTCTAATTTCTCTTTTAATGAAATTTTTCTATTTTTTTCTTTTGATTTAAATGGGAGATTTTCTTCCAATTTCTATATAAAGAATTTCTATAATAAAAACAAAAAGAACATTCACCTTGGATATTTTTAATGGATTGAAAATTTTAGGTTGTCTTTCTATTGGTTTATATTCTGAATCTTCATTCTTTGGAATAGCAATTTTATTAGCTTGTCTGAGTTCCCATGTGTTTTTCATCAATCTCAATCTTAAAACCAAGAATTTTGTAAAATGGGGAGAAAAAAAATAATACTTATCAAACAAAACTATTGGATTGAAGAATTTTTCAGGAGATATCGAATACCATGTTCTGCAAAAAATTATATCACTCATTAAAATTTTGTCTTCAAAAGTGGCTCGAAAACTTCCATCTGGACCGACTGTTAGTGCCTTTTTTATTTGTCCTCTGATTCCACTGACAGATCTAATAGTGGCACCTTCAAACTTGGAGACTTCCAACTATAAAATGAAATTTAAAAATGACTAAAACTAAAGAATAATTACTAAAGAATTGAACATTCCTTTGATAAAAGCAGTGTTTTTATAAATTTTGAAAGGTTCCCCAATCAATTTTAGCTTTTTCATGATTTCGCAAGAAGCTGACAATTCCAAAACCTGCCCAAGAGCTGCAATTCTAAATTTAGCCTAAGAAATTATTAATAGTATTTTTTAATTTTTAATTAGCAGATTACCAATTGATTGTTTAAGGTTTGGACACATAACACTCCGGTTAATGGTGGAACAAAGCATCCATAGGTATAAGCGAAGCAAAAATCATAACTTGGAGTATATTTTAGAAAGCGATATCTATCATTGGGATCTTGAACGCAATAAATCGGCAAGGATTGATATCTCCTCCATCCCACTGAAAATATTAAAGGATCGTTGGATTTCAGGATGTTGCCATACCATCGATGTTTCTTTATCCTCATTTTCAAAAAACCGAAATTGTCCTCCGCTGGATTGATTCTTGTGAAAACTAAAGGAGTTTCGCCAGAGAAGTTTTTATAATTTTTGTATTTGATTGAGGAGACCGTGATTTTAACATAAAGTCCTTTTTTATATAAACCCAAGCTCTTTTCAAAAAACTCTTCATTTTCATGTTTTTCCAAATCCTTCTTAGTTTTTGCCATTAAAGCTTCTTCTTCTGCTTTTTCCTTTTCTTTTAAATCAAATTTTTTCCCTTTTTTTTTGTTTTCTTCCTCTTCTATTTCCTCTTCCAATAAATTCTCTAAAAAAATAAACATATGTTTTTTTCCAAGAGTTTTATTCAACCTCCAGTGACAAAAAAAGATTTCAGCTTTAGATCGATATAATGTTGTTTATCTTGCAAAGCTGAGTTTTCAAATTTGCTGCAATCAAAATTATTCCATTTTTTCAGATTTGCGTTTCTAAAAATTATTGATAATAAAACATGGAAAAGTAAAAAAACTATACTCATAAATTAATTGGGAAATGTCATCAGAAAATATGTTCTGATTGAGCTCGACAAAATTTGATTCAAAATCAACTTTTTCTAAAGAACTTGTTTTATTCTTTAAGGTCGTTAATAAATTCTTCCTTTCTTTGAAATTTATCAAATTTTTTTCCTCAAAAGTTTGCTGATCTTTCGGAGTTTCTAAGGCGAAATTCTCAAAAAGATCAACATCTTCATTGGTTTTGAGATTATCATTTATGTTTTTGTCGAGAACATGCATCTCTCTCACCATTTTGACACCTTCTTCCACTTCTTCTTCATTTTTATCGCTTTCGTCATTTTCTTCATCATTTTCCTAATTAGTTTATTTTTCATTGTTGTGAATTTTTGAAAAAAAATTACTTTTTCAAAAATGTTTAATAACTCTTCTCTTTTACTAGGTTTTTCAATTTTGGTGAAAACAATGTGTTCTTCAGGAATTGTAATATAACCTCCTGATTTATCGAAATTCAAGGCATTCAAATCAGCAAAAGGGGCATAAATTAATTTTTCATTTTGTTTAAGTGTTCTTTTTTTTTTAGGTTTGGCTTTTTCCTTTTCATTTTCCTCCTCATTTTCGTTTTCTTCGTTTATAACCACCTTTTGAGAGAATTTTTTTTGCAAAGGAGGACATGGATCTTCAACTATTTCAATTGAATTTGTTGGGTAATCACCCAAGCCAACAATATGGATCTGAAATTATATAAAAAATTAACTCAAATCAAATTAAAAATTGATAGAAAAACAAACATTTTTATTATCTCTCAGAGAAGCACCACGCACATAACCATAAAAAGAAAGCGAACAATCATCTTCATCTTTTTTGGCCTGAGGCTCATTGTCTTCGAATCTGTCAATTAAAATAAATGGATGATTGGCTTTCCAATTGATTTGTTTATATTTGATGATGGAAATAAATCGAGCTAAATTCAAAATCTATTTTATGTTAGTGGACAGAATCTATTCAAAAGTACCTCCAATTGAGGATATAGTTCATTTTTTAATCCAGAAAGATAAAATAATTTGTATTCTTCTCCTGTCTCATATGTGAATCTTTTCTTTAATTTTTTCTTTGTTTTCCTTAACTGTTTGTTTTCCTTGAAAAAATCTAAATGTGTGAGCACTCCCATCACATTGGGAAATCCATGGCTCTTTATAAATTATTGGTTAAAAAAACTAAAAAAAAAATTCACTTTAAGAATGCTTAGAAATTCGAATGTTTCCATCTCAAATCCAAGACTGCCATCAACCAAAAGCAATGCCAAATCTGCGATTTTTGCATAATCAATCATTGAGTTGATATCATTTGGACATTCGATAAATGTCAACCTTTGATTTTTGCTTGATCTTATTGTAATTGTCCCTGCGACCTTTGAAATCTTTTGTCTCGTATAATACTTAACCAAAGATTTTATGAGTGTTGATTTTCCTGACTATTCATATAAGATTTACAAATCAACATGAAAATTAATCAAAAAAATGATGTTACATTTTTGGAACCTTGAACAACAATGACCAAAGGAGCTTGATCCCCTGTTTCTTCTTGGGAAGGCAATATCCCTTTTGTATAATCAAGAGTTATTTTTTCATGCGGCTTTATTTGTTTTTCTTTTTCCGCAGGCTTGGACTTCTCCTGAGTTTCTTGAATTTGTTGAGTATTTTCTTCCTCTATTCTATCTTCGAATACTTCGTTATTTTCATTATTTTCTAATATTTCTTCCTCTGATATAGAGCTCATTTAATAATAAAAAGATTTTTTTTTTTATTGAGAATCTAATTATTAGGAAACATAGTCTAATATTATTTTCCAGATAGAACTCATTTTTTTCGACAAACTATGAATAATTGGACCGAATTCAAACAATTGTTTATAATAAAAATTTTCTCATTCTTCCTTTGTCTTTCATTAAATGTCAGAAGAGATTATCTTTTTAACATCTACGGACATTAATAAAACGCCAAAAAATAATTCGAATGAAAAGAAACCTTTGGGGTTAAATAAAAAAATAGAACGAGAAAGAGAACGTTCGATGGAAAAAAAGGGTAGTTTTGTTCTTAAAGAAAAAGAAAAAGGCAAAGTTTCAGTAAACTTGAACTACTTTTTTAAAAAGTTCGATGATATTAAAGTCATTGATGGAAAAAATATTCCCTTATTTGAAAGTGTGATAAACTTGATAAAATGTGAGGAGAAAATTGCCATTGACACTGAACATTACAAGGAACCTTCCAACAAATTGAAAACCAGCACCTTACAAATCAGTACTCCAGATAAAATCTTTATTTTCGACATGCTTTCACTTATGGAATTAGAAGATTGGGAAAAATACATCAAGAAATTAGATTTCCTTTTTAAAAGCGATCAAATCCTTAAACTCTGTTATGAGCCAGTTCAGGATCTGAAGGTTCTGAACTATTCGACGAAATACAAATATTTTTCAACAATGAACAGACTCATTGATTTGGCTGAGATCAAAAACGAATATTTAGAAAAATCATATAAGGTAAAAATCAAAGGGTTGAAAGGCTTGGTTCAGATAGTTTTTGGCAAAACCTTGGATAAAGAAGAACAAACATCTGATTGGTTGCAAAGACCTTTGAAGACTAATCAAATCGAATACGCAGCTTTGGATTCTTTCGTATTGTTTAAGTTATACCTGAAAGCAAATGTGATGTACGCGAACAAATTCTATGATCTTTCAAAGATCTATCAGTTGGATTTTACGTATCCCAGTTGCAGAACGAGCGTGGTACAGTCCAAATTCACCAAGAAGGAGCAGTCTCTCATTTTAATAGACGAGAATTAAAACTCCGTTAAATTAACAAAAATTGAAAAAAAAAATCGTTTGAGATTTAAATAAATGCTTTTTACTTTTATAAAGTTATAATTTTGAAAATATAACTAACAAATAAACAATAATCCAAATTCAAGAAATTTAAAACAAGAAACTTATAATGTCTCAAAAACCCTTGGTGGACTTATTCCCGAATTACAAGCCAGTTTGAAACTAGGTTTAACTACATGCTAAATTTTTATTTTAAAGGCAGGAGCACAAACTCTATTTCAAGATTCAAACACGGAAAAATGCTTAAAAACAATGGCACCTGTATTTTATTTATTAATTTTTCAAACATCATTTATTCTTCAAGAGAAATGAAACACCTCCTCATATAAAAAAATATAGGAAATCTTACAAAACTCAGGCTGGAGTGAAAATTGTAAATTTTGTTTTTAGGGTCGAACTTATTTTGTTTTTAGCTTCACTATGGAATTGCTGATGATGGAGGACCAGCAAACAACCATATTTATGGCAAAAAATCATTGTATTCAGATCATGTATGAATTTTTTGAAAAGCCGAAATGTTTATTTTATTTAAAAGGTGAATCAACTCTTGACAAATCCAAATCAAGGCAATAATTTTCAAACAATGAAATTGTTGAAATAATTTGTTTTTAGGTATTAAGGAGTTAGTTCAAGAAATTAAGGAGCAGAAATATTCTTCGAAGATTAAGTCATAATTTATCAAAATATAAACAATAACAAATTTTAAAGGGAACCATTAGCAAAGACTCTTGATAGAAAATATAATTTTCCTGCTGAAGCCCAACAGTCTTCATTTAAATATGGAGTTCACACTAAATTCAGTATTTTTAAAAATATTTAATTTAAAAGATCTCTTCTTTTTTTTTTTTAAATCATAAAGGTGAATTCACAGCAAAAGAAGTGATTTTCCCCTCTGACAAAGAAATTCTCGAAAAAGAAGAAAACAGAAAGCAGTATATCAAATCTCATGGATGGTATGAAGCCGGTGAACAAAAGGATAGAGGATATAATTGGCCTGTTGACAAAAACGAGTTTAGATTCGGAAAAAAAGAAACCATCATTCCGAATGAAGCCTATTATGTTCTCAATCCAGATGATTCAAAAAATACGTAACAAACCACTGAGATTTATTTTTTTTTAATTTATTTTCCCAGATTCCCTAAAACCAAAATAGTGCAAAAAAATCTTGACGATTATAAAAACTTTAGAGATGAGCCTTTGGGCAAGCCAAAAAATTTAGGGTTTCCTCCTTTTTTTAATGTTTTTTAAGTTATTTTGTTATTCTAAGTCAAATCACTGCAGATTTCGATGAAAATTTTGTTTTTGGAAAGTCATTGCAAGCCAAGGATCCATGGAATGCGGCTAAATGCATCAGAGGAGAGGCGACATATCAAGAAACTAAGTTGGATTCTGGTTTGGGCAAATCCACTAAGTTCGGAACCAGAAATATTACTAAACAAGGGGATGAAGAAAGAATATTTGGAACACCAACAATTCGGACTGATGTAATCAAACCTATAAAAAAATCAGTGGCTGATCCCAACGTTGATAATTATGATTATTAAAAATTTTAACTTAGATTTAAATAAAGAATTACGGAGATGAACCTCCAGCTATTCACCTGCTTTTCCCACAGAAATATTCTGATATGGGACTAAGTGAAGAAGATTTCAAAAAAAAGAGAACTAAAGAAGATGTAGATTTTTTTTTTCTGTTTATTGCTAACTCTCTCAATTGTTTTTGTATTTTGCAGATAAAGGGAATATTTAATGCCATTGGTCTCACTTATAAAATAGGGAAATTTGAAGCTATTTTCCAAAGAGCAAAAGACATTGTAAAAAAATAATCCTTTTATTAATTTTAATAATTTAAATTGTTTAGGAGGGATGTTATGACAGTTTGGTGAGTGTGAAAGCGTTTTTAGATGCAGCTAGCGAAATGCACCATATTTCATAATATAAATTGTATTGGAGGAAAAAAAAAAGTTTAAGAATTATTTTTTTTCTTATTTTACAAATCACTTAAAGTCTAGCTCTAATAAAGTTTTTATTTAATTTATTGCCACTGGAACTGGAAAGAAACCTTGAAAAAAATTCTTTCATAATGTTGATTTCATGTTCGGTTAGTTTCGGGATTTTGTGTCCCTCCTTATGGAAAATAAGTATCGGCTCCACGAACAAAGTTGAGGCATATAAGGGTTTTGCAAACAAGAAATCGTTTTCCCCAATAAAATGAATCGACGGAGCATCAATTGTGTATTTCTTTTTCATTTGTGGAGGGAAAAATGCTGGCGAATTAATAGCAATGACAAATTTTGGGGGCACAAAGTCTAATTTATCCTTGAAAAACTCACAATAATAAGTGAAATAGCAAGCCACCATCCCCCCTTGGGAGAATCCTAAAACACCATCAAACGGACCTTCTTTTTTGATGAATTCTGCGACATATTTCATTGTTTGATCCAAATATACAAATGTGCTCTCATGTAAAATTCGGAACCATGCAAAACTTTTCTTTCCAAGCTTATCCAATAAAGGGATCAATAAAGGGTCTCCCACCATTGCCCGATCAATTTCCCAAGGACCATTCATCGTAACAAATTGAACATTTTTAAAGAATTTTTTGAATTGACGCAATTGATAATCCATAATTTCCTTGTTTGTCCCAAATCCATGAAAGCATAAAACTTTGAGCATCTTTATTTTAATAAAGTGAGGAAAAATTTAAAATGTTTTATATTAAAATTTATGGAATTACGTCAATGTTGTTATAATTTTGTTGTTTTTTTTTTTTTAATTTTAGAAGTTTTTTTGTTATTTTCAGAAATTATTGAAATCACAATTTAAATGAAAAAAATCTGCATAAATTTAATTATTTCAAATAAGAATCAAATAAAAAAATTATGCTCGGACAAAGAAAGAAAACTCACAAAGAAGAAAACCTTCAAAAGAAAAAATGGGAACTAGAATTCACAGAAGTGGAAGAAGAAATTAAAATCGACAATGATGGCACCGACCTCAAGGAAATTCCAAAACAAGAGTCTGAAGATGAAAGACAATCGCAAAATATTGATTTATCAGAGAAAAATCAAAAAGGCACATATTTTCAAAATTTATCTTTCTAAAATAAAAAAAAAAGACCTAAATGCTAATATAAATGAAGTAGACCAAAATTTTTCTGGTGAAAAAAAGAAGAAAATTTATGAATGGATGGATAGTTCTGATGAATTTAGTTCTTAAATCTATTAATTCATAAAGATTTTTAAATAATGATCTAGATGAAGCAAAAGATAAAGTCATCGAAGATGATGATGATGATGCTGAAGAAGAAGACGGTGACAAAATTTCGAATGAAAAGCTACAAAAAAAGCAGTTAAATGCCTTAAATAACGAGTCAACCACCTTAGAGGACGTCTATAATGCGAATTTGAAAAACTATATTATTAAAATATCTCATATATAGAGAGATAGTAGGACAATTTTTGTCAATAATTTGTCATTCGATATGTCTGCCAAGGAGATAGAGAGCTTCTTTAAGAAATATGGGAAAATTATGTATTTTCTGCATGACTTGAATTTTTTTAAGTATTTTAAGAAATATGGAAATTCCAAAAAACGAGGGAGCAATTCATAATAAAGGAAGAGCTTTTATCGAATATGAAACAATTAAGGAGGCGAAAACAGTAAGAAATTATATTTTTTTTCATTATATTGTTTAATAGGCATTAGAAATGAATAACGCATGGTTAAAAGGCAGACATATACAATGTACCCTGGGATTGATTAATGGTATTTTAAATATATAATTATAAAAAAATTTATTTTTGATTTTTTTAGCAACAGCACAAGCTTTGGAAGAAAAAAAAAATAAACCAAATTTAGCTCAAACTGATCCACCAAATAAACACAAGTTTTGTGTTTTTTTGTTTCAATAATAATTGTAAGATTTGTTTTGATTTAGGAAAAAACAGAAAAAAAGGAGCAGCTCTTCAGAATCTTCTTCAAAATATAAATCAAAACAAAACAAATCCTCATCCTCTTCCAGATCAAGATCCAGAAGCAAATCTAACAAGGAAAAAGGGAAACATAAAAAGTAAAAATTCGGTTTATTAATTATACAAGATAGAACTAAGAACATTTATACAAAAATTCAATTTAATTATTTCGCACACGTCATTCTTCATTTGGATTCAACCATTTCACTCTTTTTCCTTCTTCCCACACCCCCAACTTCACCTTTCCATCTTGTTGGATATATTTCCCTTTACCATTTTGTTTCCCATTCAGCCAATTTCCTTCATATTTTCTCCCATCAGCCCATATATAGATCCCAAAACCATTTTTTTTATCATCTACATAATTTCCTTCATATTTCCGCCCATCAGGCCATGAATAAATTCCATAACCATGCATATTATTGTTAAGCCATTGTCCTTCATATTTACGTCCATCAGTCCAATAATATATGCCCTTAATTTTTTACATAATTTCATAAAAAACAAAAATAAAATATTACCTTTCCAGAAATTTTATTTTCTTCCCACTCTCCGTCATATTTTGATTTATCACTCCAGACATAAACTCCTATATCAATTATAAATAATTTTTAGAAGTTCTCATTCTACCTTTCCCATTTTTTTTCCCATTTTTATAATATCCTTCATATTTGGATCCATCAGCCCAGGTTTCAACACCGTAGCCATTTTGTAGATCATCTTTCCATTCTCCTTCATATCGAGCTCCATTTATGTGAACATAAGTCCCGAATCCACATGCTTTATCATCAACCCATTGTCCTTAAAAATTTTTCAAATTTAAATTTTTTAAAAAAAGTATTGACCTTCGAAGATATCTCCATCTATATGAAAAAACTTTCCTTTTCCATGTGCTTTATTATTTTTCCATTCACCTGTTTTACTTAATCAAATCAATGTTCTTTCAATTTTAATAATACCTTCATATTTCGCGCCGTCAGGCCAAATATGCAATCCATCTCCATCACGAACACCATTCAACCATTCTCCTTCATACGTTGCCCCACTTTTAAATGTATATATAGGAAGTTTTTCTCTTTTTCCATCTTCTTCGCTTTTTTCTTTATTTTTATCTTTGAAATTCAAAAATTATCCGCTAGTTTAAATTCTCAGATCTTACCGAATTCTGCTGCTTCCTTATCTTCAAAATATTTGCTGTTATTTGCATTTTGTGGATTATCACTTTGTGAAATATTATTATTGTTTTCTTCGTTTTTTGTTTCTTTTTTTGTTTCTATGCCATTCGGACTTTTATTATCAGTTTCGTCCTTCCTCTCAGTTTTGATGTTATCCTTGCGAGCTTTGTACCCCCTGAATCCTGACTGAATATATACGATTTTTTCTTCATTTTCTTTAAAATATTCTAAATTCTGTGGATCCTCTTCTTCTTTTTCTTGATTCTGATTGACTTGGAGGTTTTTTATATCATTATAAATCTGTGAGTTTTTATCTGAATTTCTTTTATCATCTTTTTTTAAGACATTGTTATGTTCTCCAATAGATATATTTATATTTTCAAGTTTTGTGACTTTATTTTCGGCATTCACTTCAATTATTGCTTGTTGAATCTAGACTTGGAAATTAAAATTTTTGTTTAAAGAAATAATTCACCTCATTAGCATCTAATTCCACTATGATTTTATCATTTTTCGTACAGGTGCCACAATAAGAAGAACATTGTGTTCCCATATTTTTTTAAAGTAATTTTTTTTTATAAAAATTGGTGATGTTGTTATTGTTAATAAAACGAGAGAACATAAATATAATTTTTCTTTTTTATTCCAATTTAAATATTTTAATCATTATTGAAATGTCTTGACTTTTTTATAGCCTCCCATCATTTTTAGTGATTCTTCGTTAAATGGAAATTTCCTCTTCTCACCCTATACAAAAAATATGAAATATGAGCAAAAATTTCAAATTCTACTTCTCTTACTTGATTAACAGCTTGCATCATATTGGTATGAAAGGACTCTTCATTGAATTTGCTATCTTTTTTTTTCTCGAGATTTTGCTTTTCCTTTTTATCAGTTATTTAAAAATAAAAAAATTAACAACTGCTTCTTTTTTCTTTAGGTGTTTTTGCAAGTTAAACCATATTAAAATCTGTTCTCTTAACTGATCATAAAGCATTTCATTTTCAGCTGTTGGTATCGGTCTTTGTGGAATGTTTAATTCATTTAAAACGAGGGTTAGCTTATTTATGAAAAGGAAAATTAATGTTTTAATGCATATAAAATAAATTAAACTACTTTTTTAGATATTTTTGGCGAAATTGGCAAAGGTGCATGCATTACAGCTCCTCTTAAAAAGGCTATTTTTTCTTTTTGTTTTCGAAGATTTTGTTTTTCCTGAATTTTTTCGTCTTTTTAGAACATGAATGTTAAAACAAAATTTACCTCATTCAACCGTTTGAAGTTAATTTCATCCTCTCGATTTTCTTGATCTGAAAATTCTTCCTCCTTCACTTCGATCTTCAAGATTTTTTGCAGACTCATTTGCTCTTTTTCTTCTTTTTTTATTTTCTACATAAATTAACTACATTAAATGAAAACATCAAAAACAAACTTGTTCAATTCTTTTAAGTTCTTCAAGCAAGATTTTTTCTTCCTCGTTTTTTTCTTTTGGACGCATGATAAATTTCTCCAAATGATACTTCCTTATTTTTTCATAATCGGGATCATAAACATAATGGAACAATGGATTATTTGATTCATTTTTGACCTTTCAATGCAAAAAAAAAGGAAAGGATTATAAAAAATGTTATGAATTTCTTAAATACTTCTAAAAGTTTCTTTGTCACTGAATAATACCTTGATTTTAAATCCTCAACACTGCGATGGTATTTTTCATCGTAACGATCATTAATCACAAGAAATCTTAAATCAAATTTGTGGCATAAGGTCCATAGATAGCATGTTTCTTCGTAATTCCAGGAGGGATCTAAATCCTTACAAATTTTAAAAAATGAAAAAAAAAAGAGAAAAATACTTTGAGAATTTTGTTATATTCTTCTTCTGTGAAGCTTTCAAGCTCAGTTGAAATATTGAACCTTTCATAAGCAAAATATTTCTCTTTATCAGTTTTTGGAATCCAATGAAAAATTGGCGCATTCATTTTTTTCTCGTTTGAAAACATAATGGGATGATAAATCCATTCAGATTTCACTTTATTTTTCTTCAAATTAGAATTAGGACAGTTGTTGATAAATTTTTAACTTCAATAAGAAAAGGAGAGGTTGGTTGAAGAGGAAAAAGTCCATTCGTTAAATTCAACACTTCTTTATCAACTTGTTCTGTAAAAAAATTATAAATATGTGAAAATCAATAAAATAACCAAGCTTTTTTTTATTATCGGAGTTTTTCGAAACATTCTTCCATTTGTAGGAGTCTGAAATGAACGGCAATATTTTTTTTAAATCATCACTCATTTTTTTTTTTCAAAATTTATAATAAAATTTTTTTTTGTGTGTCTAATTTTTATATGAGAAAATTATTTTTTTTTTCGAGTTTGGTTAAATAAAGGCATATTAGTGAAATGCTTTTGAAAAGATTGAGGTGAAATCTCATAAAGAAAACGAATTTTAAAATTATTCGCTTCTTTTTCAATTTTGGTCAATTCCAGCTCTCCTTTCAATAGGATGATATTTTTAATTGCTAGATTAGACATTTTTTTTATAAGCTTGTAATCAATGTTGATTTCCGTTTGCATTTTTAGATTGAGAAATGAAGCTACAAGTTTCTTAAAAATAAAAATAAATAAAAATATATTAAGAATAAAAAGAAACGCTAGATTTCTCCAAATAATTGACGATTGCAATGTTTGTGCCTTCATTTATATTTTTGGAAACATCTAACGCGTTTTTAATCTAAAAATTCTATTATATGTTTTATAAATATTCGAAAAAACCTTTGGCTCATCGTTGCTTGGATTTTCTAGCAAAGAAAATATAAAAATTAAGTAACTAATTTCATCTTTCATTGATCTTATAAAAAATATTCAGAAAAGAAAGCAAAATTCAGTACTTCGCAGTTTTTTGGTAATTTTCAACAACCTCATTCTAAAAATTTTAGATTATGTTCCAAGAAGACAAAAATTATTAAAACCCAATTTTTTCTTTTAAATTTTTCATAAAGCTCAATATTATAGATTGTCAATAGCTTATTCTTTTTCAAATACGAAACTTCAGCCTTTTGATAGTTATTTTTACCAAAGATTTATTTTCCATACTTCCGAAATTTTTTTTGTTTCTAATGCTTTCTCGATGACTGGATCAGGAATATATGCTTTATCTAATTAAATCATGAAATACAATTTTTCATCATTTCAAATAACTTTTTTGTAGTACAATTCGATTTCCATCCTTATCTTTCACAAAGAATTCTCCCTTCCCTTTCGAAAAAAAATAGGTATTCAGTTTAGCAAAGCCCACATAATTAATAATTTTTTGTCTCAGAAAAATCATTTTTAGTGATATTTCAAATTAAAAATCAAAATCAAAATAATTTTTTATTATTAAATTGCTTTTTATTTAATTAATTGGAGAAAAAAATTTATGAGGAGCTTTGTCCCGGCCAACTATCCCACAAACACCCCCGTTTTTTTGCCCCAAAATGTCTCCTATCCCATGACGACACAACATTTCCCAATTCAAAATTATCAAAACCCAAACGATAATGAAAAAATGTTGGAGGACATGAAAAATTTTTATCACAAGGAATTTGAGAAAAATAGAACATATATATTGGATGAATGCCAAAATGTCATTGTAAGGGCCCATCTTATTTTTAATCGTTAGTTTTTATTAGAGAAAAGAGCTTGAAGAGCAAGCTAGGAGATTCCGTATGGAAAAAGATGAGCTTAGTAAGCGATTATATGAGAAAGAAAGAGAATTATCTTATGTTAGATCGAACAATGGTAATGAGAATTATGATCATAGACTACCTCCTCCAAAAGATAATTATTTGAAAAACGACATACAAACGAAAAAAAACTATGGATATGAAAACCAACGAAGGGAAACAAAGGATAAAATAGAAGTAAAAAGAAGAAATGATCAAAAAATTAATGAATTTGAACATAAAATTGATGGGATTGAAAGAACCATTAATGATTTGAAAATCAGCTTGACCCAAAAAGAAAAGAATTTGAAAAATCAAAAAACTGAAGAGGAATATAGACATTTTCCCGGAAAATATGAAAATGAAAATTGCGAACCAGAAAAGGTTTTTTTTACATCAATTTGAAATTTAAACATTGTTTTTTTTTTTGGAAAATACAGTTTAAAAAATTAAGAAGGAAAATTGAGGAACAAAAGGATGAAAAAATTCACATGATAAAGCAAATTGAGTCTTTGTATACATATTTATAATAAAAAATGTGATAGATAATCTTCTGTTTTATAAAGATTTCATTATTTGAACTCCTACCAAAAACTTTTCAAAGAATTGGAAATAAATGCAACTCCAAAAAACAAGGTGATAACCGGCAAAATTTCTGAAATCAATAATGATATCAGGAAACATGCAAAAGCTTTTGAAAAAAACAGGAAAGAAAAACCCGAATCCGATTATGATTATTAGAGAAAAAGATTTTGCACTTAAAAAAATTAAAACTTATATAAATTTTCATTAAAAAAATTTATTCGATATAATCTAATTCCTCTGGAATCTCCAACATTTTCTTGAAATTTGTGATATCTTCTTTAGTGAATTTTTTTTTCTGTGCCATGAAATTTTCAACCGAGAATAAATTATCTATTTTTAACAAAATATCAATATTTTTTCATTTAATTATATATTTTGATAACCAGTCCAATCATTTGCTTTTTTCTTAAAGTCTTGAGTTTCTTTTTCAAGTTTTGTCAAATTCTCACGATCATTTTTTTTAAAAATGCCGATTTCTTTTAGTTTGAGCTCATATTGATCTTTCACTTGTTTTAACATCATGAGATTGCTTTTTCTTTCAGGCTAAAATTTTTAATCAATTTACGGAGTTTCTTCGTTATATAATACAGTTTCTTCTTTCCCAATTTTGGCATTTTCAATCTTGGCCAATAATTTTATTTTTTCATCTTCCAACTTAGAAATATCTTGCTCAAAATTTTGCACAGAAGTCCTCATCTATTTTTTATTCATCATTAAAAAAGATATTGAAATTTTTACTGTTTGAGCAGCTTGGCTCGGCAATGACCAAAAAAAATTTGCAGCTCCAATTTTATCTGATAAAACCAAGTTGTCAGCCAATAGACTGTCCAAAACATCTTTCACGGTTTGCAACACTATTTAATAAAAATTTTTAAAAGCTGAATTATTTTAATAGGATACCAATTCCTTCTTTTGGTCCATATTTTTCCAATTCTTTCAAGTTTAATACTTCTTGCTATATTTTATATTAGAGAATGATTTTGGATCTTTCAAAAAAATCAAATGTTACTCTGTCGTGAAAAATCCTCAACAATCTTTGCCTTTTTTCATCAAAAGATAAAGGTTTTCTTTTCATTTTTTTTTTATTTCGGGAAAATTTCAAAAAATTAAAAACTACGCCAAAAATTTTGCTCTTTTTAAGAAAAAACTAAACTTTTTAATTTTTTATATAAATCTTTTTTTGTTTTAACATTCCGGTTAAAAATTTCATTTATAAATTTTCCAAGGCATTGATTTCTGCGGCAGCAGCATAAATGTTGCCAGTGCTAACCCATTCCAATTTGATGTTCGGTTGTCCATCTTGACCTTGATCATCTTCATTCGCAATGGTTTGTTGCACATATTGTCCTTCCAACACATTACCATTTCTAAACATCCATTTTCCTAACAACATTCAAAATTATAATTTTTTTTTTCTCTATTTCTTTTTTTTTAAAATTTATTTACCATTTCCATCAGGCTTGTTATTTTTGAATTGTCCTTCATAAATGGTCCCATTAGGGAAAATCCATTTCCCTTGGACTATTTTATTTTCATTCCATTCGCCCGTTAGCTTGAATAACAAAATTTGATTTTAACGTAAAAATTAAAGAAATTTCATCATTAATCTCTTGCATACCTTCATTCCAGTCTCAGCAAACACATAGGTGCCATTTTCATGTTTCTTCCCATATTTCCACCATCCTGAATAGATATCCTTGTTGGGATAAGTAAACAATCCTTCACCATGTCTCTTGCCATTTTCAAAATGACCATAATACTCTCCTTTGCCTATTAATTTCCCATCATCATCCCCTTCCTTAGGTTTTCCTGCATAGTTCAATTTTCCAATACCATGCTTTTTGTTGTTGAGGAAGTCACCCTCGTATTTATCCCCTGTCGCATAGGTGTATTTGCCTTTACCTGTGCGAACACCGTTCAAAAAATCCCCTTCATAGATCTCCCCGTTGGAGTAAACTGCAGTTCCTTTGCCAGTGTAATCTCGAGATGATTTTCCTGTCTCACCATTTTCTTTGGTTATGGTATAGGTTGGCTCGTCACTCATGTTTCTGTACTAATTTTGGGTTGGGCTTTAAATTTTGAAAAAAGTTATAATTTTTGTTTCGAAAAAAAAGTTGTATTTATGGTCATTTTGGAAAAAAAAATTATTTAAATTTATTTAAATTTTTAAAACCCTAACAAATTATTAGGGGTTGTCTAATTTTAATATAATTTTTTAAATTTCCTCTTTGAAGCAAATTCAAATTATTAGCAAACTGCCCATTTCCCTTAAATGGATTCCAAAGGTGTTTTATTTTTTCTTCCTTTACCCAATTAACTTATTTTCAAAGACCCAAAATACATCGATCCCAATACATATTCAAATTCTTCACTCTTGGCAAATAACCTTAAAAATTCCAACGCAATGTTCACAAACCCCAATGATTATTACGCTTCCACAGATTTTCATTCTATCAACGATAAACTTTCCGAAAGTTTAAGTAATTTTCCAATATTTCTTCAAATAAAGTTTATTTTTCTTCAATTTAAGTCAATGAAAAAAAAAGCCAAAGAAACTCTTCCAATCAAACTTTTACAAAAAACAGCTTCCCACAAGTTCCAAACATGCAAAATATGACGCCTGCTGGTTTTTCTGGAGATCCCAACAATTATGAGTCCATGATGAATAATATGTTCAAGATGTTTGGACCTCAAATGATGAATTACATGAACAATTTCAATCCAATGGCAATGGGTTCAATGGGTTCTACCCCTATGGGGATGGCCTTCAATCAAATGAACCCGATGATGCAAATGAACCCAAACAACCCAATGCATCCAATGAATATGATGAAATCTGTGAATCAAATGAACACCATGCATATAAACAATGTGAATAACCCCACACTTATAACCAGTTCTAACAATTCTCAAATTTTACGCGAAAAAAATGAAACTCTTGGATTCAACCCCATGTTCCCTATGATGAATCCTAATTACAACGCATTTGAAGACAACAAAATGGATGAAATTATGCGGAATAAAGCAAGAAATTTGAATGATTTTTATAATTCGGTGAATTTCGCGAAAAAAAACGAAGAAAATCAAGAAATGTCAAGTTCTAAAATCAGTGTAGGTCATTCCATCGTCCCTCCGAGAGCCAACAGCAAGGGAAACGATGTTGGTTTAGGTTTCTTCCAGAAGACGAACTCGAAGAAATATGAGAATTCTATGGATGAAAGTGAAGTGAAGTTACCAAATAAATCAGAATTTCTCAATTATCAAGATTTTAATGAGAATTTATGTGATCCTGATGATTTTGCTAATATGGAACGAAGCGCCTATAAAGACACTAATTTCAAAGAGGAAAGGAATGGCTTTCCATATAATGATAATTCAACTTCAAAACAAAATCAAAATAATAATCAAAAGATTAGGAATAATATTGTCGATTATAACAACAATCTCAAAGAAACTGATGAAGTGAAGCAAAAGCTCTTCCAAAACGAAAAAGATGATCTCAATCCAAATGACAAATTTGAAAGTTCCAATCAATTCGCTGATGAGGACATCGAACATTTCGAAAATCCGATCAGAGAAAGAAACCCGAGCAAAGTGCTCCTTCCAAACTCAAATGAATTCGATTCCAAAGCCAAATCCTCGAATGAAATCCCAGAAAATGACTATCTTCCAATAAAAAAGAAAAATTCTGAACAATTCATCAGCGAAAACAACCGCAGAGTCTCAGATAACAACAAAAACATCAATAAAAATCAAGAAAATTATGAAGACATTCCCCTAGTTAATAGGAAAAGTGAGGTCGAGGTCAATAATATCATACCAAAACCTTTTCATTCATTTGATGATATTCCAATCAATTGCAAAGGCAATAAGAATTTTGAAGAAATGCTTGAAAAGGAATTGAAATCTAGTCAATATGATAACAATTATGTGCCTAGCGATTCTCCCAAACAAATGCCGAAAAAGTCCTCAAAAAAACCTAACTTTCTAAAAAGACATTCAAGACAATTTTTATCGAGTGCTGTGGTTCGTGGAGAAAAGAAGAAAAACAAAACCCCAAACAAGAAATCCGAGCCAAAAAACGAGCTCAAAAATGAAGAAGAGAATAATTTCATCGAAGAACAAGAGGAACCAGAACAAATGTCAGCTCAGAAAAAAGCCAAGAAATTCTTAACGAAAGGAAAAGGCATTGGTGGTGGCAAAGGACCAATACCCGGACAACCTGCTCCAATTATCAATAGCAATGTCCCAAAAGAAGAGAAACTTAAAGAGAACAAAGAAAAAGAAAAACAGAAAGAAGATGATGAAGAAGAAGCTGAAGATTTCTCAAACAAAAAGAAATACGAGCCTCATAAATATGGGTCTTCTAGCAGAAACTCGAGTCAAGACTCTCATTCCTCGAAAAAAATCGAATTCAATGATGAACAGGAATGGGTTTCAAATAAAAAAAACCCTCCTGTTAAAGAAAAAGAAGCCAAGAAATTAGACCCTAAAAAACTTAATTTCGAGAAACAAGACAAAGAAGATGAAGAAAATCTGGAGAAATTTGAAATGGAAGATAATGAGGTGCAATCGAATTTGATTCAGAAATATTTCAATAAAAACAAGAAGAAGGAGAAAACCACCAAGCCCTTTGTTGAGATTTCCAAAGAGCAGGAAGAGGATATTATAAAGAAATATGTTGATGAGAAAATCGAGGCGTTGAATCAAGAAATTGCGAAATTTAAATCAGAAAATGAGGCCGTCAAAAGATTAAAGAAGAAATATGAGGAAATGAACAAATCCATGACAAAACAAATCGAGGATTTCGTGAAGAAGAAAGACGCTGATAAAAATGAATTCGAGCTTTTGAAACAAGAGGAATTGAAGAAAATTCAAAAGGAAAAGAAAAACATGGAACGTCAGAATAAGACTTTAGTTGATAATAAGCCTTCAAGAAAGGAAAGAGAAGAAATTGACACTATGAAGAAACAAATAGCTAAATTAACAGAAGAAAACAAGCTAAAAGATCAAAGGAATAAATTGGCTTTTGAACGATTAAGGAAACAAAACGAGGAAATGAACCAAAGAAACCAAGAGTTGCAAGAAGAAATCAAGCATTTGGAAAATATCAGGATTTCTGTTAAAAACCCTAATAAACCATCAGTTCCAATAAAGGAAAAAACTATTAATAATAAGGCAATTGAGGAAAAGAAAGATATGAATATAAATTCAAATAAACATATGAATGAATTGGTTTATAAGGAAAAAGAGGAAAATGAAGAGGAGGAAAATGAAGAAATTGAGAATGAAGATGAGATTTCAGAAAAGGCGAGCGAAGAAGAAGAGATGGGCACTTATGAGGCTTATGAGGATATCATCAACAAAAACCCAAAAGATAATAAAAAGAAAATGATTCCCTTGCAGGAAAACAAATCCTCGAACAAAAAAACCAATGAAAAAACGAGCAATTTAAGTCTTAAAGAGAAAAATTTAAAAAAGGCTGAGGAAGATAAAATGTTAAAAGAAAACATGAAAAAATCAAATGTGAACTCTGGGAAAAACCAGAAAAAAGAAATGATTGCTGAAAATGAAGATGAGGAGGAAAGTGATGAGAAAAATGACAATGTTTATTCTAATATAACGATCCGGAATTTGAACAAATTTTTCAATGAAAAGGATTTTGATTATGATAACAACGAGTATTATCTCGGCTATATGAAGCATAAGAGTATTGGGTTTCATCAGAAATTTCATCTTAAGAATTAAAATTTATAAAGGCACAATCCAAAAAATTAAGAGTCATAATGTGGCACCAGACGGTAAAATCCAAAGACTTTATGAAGATGGGAAGACTGAATTGATTTTTCCAAATGGAGTCAAAAGAGAGGTTAGAATCTAAAAAAAAAAAAATTGACTGTTATTTATAAATTGTTAAGGTGTACCAAGATGGATATACTATTGTTCATTTTACAAATAATGATGTGAAACAGGTAATAAGAAATAAAGATTGAGTGTTTAATAAAAATTTGTTAATTTGAAGTGTTTGCCAAATAAAGTCATCATTTATTATTTCGCTGAAGCACAGACCACACAAACGACTTTGCCCAATGGTCCCAATGTAAGAATAAGAAAATTATCTTTATTTTTGTATAATTTTAGGTTTATAAATTTTCAAACAATCAAATCGAAATGCATCATCTTGATGGTTCCAAAGAAATCAAGTTTCCTTTAAACAAATTCTCATTTTTAAAAATGTTTTTTATCTTAGATTCGCAGACGGAACGGAAAAATATATTTATTCAAATTCAGAAGAGGAAACCTTGTTTTGTGATGGCACCATTCAGAAAATAGATGAGAACAAAACCAAAACTATTTTTTATACCAATGGTCAAAAGGTTCACTCATTTATTATTTAAAATAAAAATGTTCAATATAATCTTTAGGATGTCGTTCTTCCTGATGGAACCAAAATTAAAGAGTATCCTGATGGAAAGATCAAAAGATTCCTTCCAAACAAGACGAATTCAAAAAAATAATTTTTTAAAAATTTTTATTGATAAATATTTTAATTCCATGAAATAAATTTTCTATAATATTTCATTTCCTATTGAATTGTTTTTTTTTAGTACATTGGAAATGTGAATTAAATAATATAAACAAAAATTAATTCAAGAATATGCGAAATATTTTAATAGTACTTTTACTAGTCAATTGTTTAAAGCTCTTCTCGTCAGCAGGTTTTCGTTGCAACCAGCTCCTCAACAGTGACGCCTTATTTTCGTTAGAGGCCTTATCATCCACAAATGATTATGTTTATCGATCCCAAAATTACACATTTTATTTCAATTTTTGTGTTCTCGCCTCGACAAAATGCAAAAACGAAAGTGCATACGCCATAGCATTTCCTCTTGATGCCTCAGAAAATGAAATTCCTGAAAGTTGTTTCCGCTTAACAAGCGATAGTATTTTGACATACTATTCCTACAGTTTATTAAATTCAGATGATGCAGCCCAAGGTGTTAAATTATCCTATACGAATGGTGATTTCCAGAATACGACACAACAAAATCTTAGTTATTCCGTGAATTTCGAGATAAATTGCGTGAAGGATATACCAAACAAGTTCAATGTAACAGATATTGAAATTAATAACACGGTCTTCACATTCAAAGGAGAAAGCGCCGCAGGATGCCCTGTTCTTGAGATCAGTGCTATATACAATTTCATTGTTGACAGTCAATATATCCTTGCCCTTATTATGTTGGTAATTGGTGCCATCGAATGCTTTTTCGGGCTATTTCTCTTAGGACCTTCTCTTTTTGTCATAGGTTTCCTGACTGGATTCGGTTTATTATTGATATTTTTTGCGGAATTTATAATAGGGCCAGATAGTGGATCGGGTCTTATCTGGTTTTGTATAATCTTATGTCTCGGGGTGGGTGGAGGTTTGGGTTATTTGGCTACCAGTTTGCCTAAGATAGGTTTTTTCGGGTTGGGGATTTGGTTGGGAGTGGTTTTGGCTTTCGTTTTAAACAATTTAGTCTTATATTTAACTGAAAGCAATGTGCTATTATATTTGCTAATGGTAACTTTTGGTGCAATTGGAGCTGTTTTATCCAGATGGAAATGGAAAATTGTTTGTGTTTTAGCCACAAGTGTCATTGGGGGATATATGACTATCAGAGGATTATCAATTTTCATTGGAGGTTATCCTGATGAATTAACCATAGCGAAGAAAATCGAATATAAAGAATTGGATGGTGTTGGATGGGCATTTTATGTGTATTTTGTATTTATGCTGGGATTAAGTATTGCTGGGATGGTATATCAATTTAGAAACATGAAGAAAGGGGGAAGATATAATGGTGAGTTCGGGATGGAAACAGATGAAGATTTGGATAAAAACTTCGTGGAATTATCTCTGCTTGGCAATCGAAAAAAATAAAATGTCCTTAGAAAATAAATCGATTTTTTTGACTATGTATTTGAAATTTAAGCTTTTATAAAAGAAAATTTTTTCTTCATTTGCACAAAAAATTCATGTATTTGAAATTTAAGCTTTTATAAAAGAAAATTTTTTCTTCATTTGGACAAAAAATTCACAAAATAAAAAAAATCCAAAAAAAAAACAAAAAAAAAATAGCAAAAGATACATTTTCTTCTTTTCCGCCATGTTAAACACACAACAAATAGAAGACTTAATGAAAAAAAATGAGGGTTTGAGCAAACAGTCATACGAGGAAATTTCCAAATTGACCCCCTTATCTCATCAGGCTATATCTCGACAAGCCACGATCAATATCGGAACCATAGGTCATGTCTCCCACGGGAAATCCACCCTCGTGAAAGCAATTTCTGGGATCCATGTACATATTATTTCTTTAAAAAAAGATCATTCTTTTTTAAATTATTTGTTATATAGACAGTCAGATTCCATAATGAAAAAATCAGAAATATAACAATAAAATTAGGTTATGCCAATGCCAAAATCTACAAATGTCCCTCATGCACTGGCCCCTCAAGTTATAAATCCTACTCAAGTCATTTTCTTTCCCCAAAACAAATTTTAACACCATTTATTAGGTTGGACAAGTGATAAAATGAAATGCGAAAATGCTAATTGTACAGAAAACATGCAATTGGTTCGTCATGTTTCCTTTGTGGATTGTCCTGGACATGATATTTTGATGGCTACCATGTTGACAGGTGCTGCGGTGATGGATGCGGCTCTTTTGATAATAGCAGGCAATATGCCATGTCCCCAACCACAAACCTCGGAACATTTGGCAGCTGTTGACATCATGCAATTGAATCATATCATCATTGTGCAAAACAAAATTGATATTGTCTTTAAAGATGAAACCGCAGCAAAGAAAAACTTCGTGGAAATCAAAAAGTTCATTGGTGGGACAAGAGCTGAAAAATCACCCATTATTCCTATTTCAGCGCAATTGAAGTATAATGTTGATGCAGTATGCCAATACATTTCAGAATACATCCCAGTTCCTATTAGAGACTTTAGTTCTTCACCAAGATTAATTGTCATTCGATCTTTTGATGTTAATAAGCCAGGTGAAGAAGTTGAGCATTTGAAAGGAGGAGTAGCTGGAGGAAGTATTCTTAACGGAGTATTGAAAGTTGGGGATGAAATCGAAATAAGACCAGGCATTATTACAAAAGACGCACAAGGACAATCTAAATGGTCACCGATTTTCTCAAGAATAGTCAGTTTACTTGCAGGTGATAATATTTTTTTAATTTAAAAACTATTGGATTCTTCGTTATTTAAAGAACAAAATGACCTGCTATATGCTGTCCCAGGAGGATTGATTGGAGTTGGATTAAAAGTTGATCCCACTTTAACAAGAGGAGATCGCTTGGTTGGCCATGTAAAAAATCAATTAAAAATATGTTGTTTTATCGGGTTTGAAAATTTTTAGGTTTTGGGATTACCTGGAAGCTTGCCGGAAGTCTATTTGAAATTGGAAATCAAATTTTTCTTATTGAGGAGATTGGTAGGAGTGAAATCAGATGCAACTGGAACTAAAGCTGATAAAGTGAGGAAAATTGTTGAGGGAGAAACACTTATGATCAATGTTGGATCGACATCCACTGGAGGAAGAGTCACTGCTATAAAAAATGTAGGGATTTTTTTTAATTTTGGTAAAAAATTTGAATATTTGTGAATGTAGAACTCATTGAGAGTCAGCTTGGTAGGCCCTGTGTGCACGCAAATTGGAGAAAAGGCTGCTTTGAGCAGAAGAATTGATAAGAAATGGAGGTTTGATTTTTAAAATTTCCCTTGTATTTTAATTAATTTTTAAAGGCTTATTGGTTGGGGGGAGATCAGCAAAGGAAGTGTTAGTGATAAGAAGTAACTAACTTATCGGGGGAAAACAATATAATGAAAAAAAAGAACTTGTTTTAATTTTGAAGTTTTAAAAATTAGAAATTTATGCAAAAATAAGTTTGAAAACACTTTTAATTTGAATTTGGTAAATTGGGTTTAGCACAGCTAATTTTTAAAAATTTTTTAATGAAAATATTAAATTTTATCAAAAAAAAAAAAATACTTAAATTTTGGTATTTTTTTTTTGTTTCGCAATTGTATTTTTTTTTTTTTTAAAGTTGTTTTCCTTCTAATATTAAAAGGAAACAATAATGGATGAAAAAAAGAAATTAATCAGAAGGCAAGAATTAGGGAATTTATAATATAAACTAGGCTGTTGTTAGGTTTAAATTTGAGATTTTTTATAAACTTTAAAGAAAAATCTATTCGTTTATTGTGTTTTCTTGAAAAACGAAGCCGGCATGCGTTTTTTGCAGCATCTTTCAGAAATAAACCCCAAAGGAATTAAATACATCATTTTGCAGTGATATTTCAATGAACTCCAGATTGCTTTCGGGGTGTTGGCAGCTGTTTTTAAGAAGGATTTCATCTTCTCCTTGAATCCTTGGCCTTTAGTTTCAGAGGCATTTTCTGAATAATCGAGAGATTCTATCATTTTCTGGCTAATTTGTTTGAGTTTCTCATTGAATTTCTTTTTTTCCTGCTTCAATTGGTTCAAAGCCGATATCACATCTGGTTGTGAGGGATCTAATTCATAGGCTTTTTTCAAGTCTTCTTGAGCGAAATCGAACTTTTTATTAAAAGAATTTAAAGAATAAACCGTTTAATTATTATGAAGAGGACCTCTTGCAAGCCCATATAACTTAGCCCTCTTCGATAAAAAGCCTTTATGTTATTGCTTTCGATTTCGAGGACCTTAGATGCATAAGTTATAGCGTTTTTGTATTCTTTCATCTTCAAATAACATTGAGCCAAGTTTAGATTACAGGGGATCTGTTGGTATTTTGGTCAAATATTAAGATGCACTATGTTATTTTCTAATAATAAATACCTCGATATCCTTTATCATTTGAAGCATAACCTCCTGACTTTGAATTACATTGTCTTTAATAAGAAATTGCATTCCCAAGAGTGCCTTTTTATCCGAAACTATAAAAAATTCGTAATATATCTTCAAATTACCTTGGAATAATGCTTTGCAGCGTCTTGTATTAAGCCTGATTTATACTTTTCATTGCCTTTTTCCTTTTCAAAAGCAGGAATCTCAGTTTTGGGTATCTAAGTTTATTGTTTTAACTGTAATGATATTTAGGATAATTACATTTCCATAATCATCAGAGTTATCTAGTGAATTCTCCACTGACTCCTCTGTAGATTTTGGAGGCTCGATATCGACATTTTTACTTATTTCATCTTCTTGTTTATTAAAATCCTGATTTTTTTCAGTCGTTAAAGACTCATTATCTTCACTATTCATGTTCTAAATTTTGAGAATCTAAAGAAATTAAATCGGGGTCTCTCTTTTTTAAATAATTGGATTTAAAAATTTAAAGGAGGCCTTAAAAAAGAAACAAAAACAATTTTGGTTTAATTTCATATTTAATAAAAATTATGTTTTGAATTCGAAATCTCATAAACTTAATAATTTTTTGAAATTTTTTTTTTTTTTTTTTTAGTTTAGGGGTCGTCCCGAAAATTTAATCTTTTTTATCCAAAAAATTTCTTCTGATAAAAAACAAAAAATTAAGATTAAAAATAAAATGAAAATTTCATCGAAGCGGTTTCCCCTCGTTATATTCTTCACTTTATTATCTTTTGTGTGACATCTAGCTCAAAAGTCCTTAATTTCTTTTGCGGATTTCTTTTTTGTCTCACCTAATTTCTCCTCTGGAAGTCTTTCTTTCTTCACTGTTCTCTTATTTTCTTCCTCAATTGGCGGCAACTCGCAGAAAAATCTGATCAATTCTGCCTTCTCCTTGATCAATTCGTGGTATTCCTCTGGAATGATATCCATCCAGACTTTCAATTGGAATGTGCATGGGTCCTTCTTGAAGTTTTTTAAATATTCTTCATCAAGGAACTCTAGTCTTTTCACAACTTCTTCAAGGGAACATCAGCTAGCGCTCTAAGTTTATTATTTACCGACAGATTCAGAATTTTCACCTCCATCGACAGTTGACAAGCAATTTTTGAGGTCGTTCTAATTTCAAGTGAGGCTTTTTCTTCTGAGGGCTTTTTACAAGGGGTCAAGTCCCTCTTTATTTGAACTAGCCCCAGTCTTGCAAATGGATGTTATTTGCCTGTTGCCGTTTCTGAGATGTTGCCTCACATGTTATGGACCCTTGATTCTTATTCAAATTCACCAAGTTCTTGAGAAGACATCTCAAATTAGAAATGTTTCTCAGGTAGTTTTTGATGAAATCGGGACTCAAAGAAGGAGTTAGGTGGAGC
>Ga0302186_10000723_pt1 | contig 28760 bp, 15 predicted proteins | sample II_Bog_E1_2_FD_198782 | JGI IMG/M metagenome (GOLD analysis project Ga0302186, IMG submission 198782) | Peat permafrost microbial communities from Stordalen Mire near Abisko, Sweden - II_Bog_E1_1 | ecosystem: Environmental > Terrestrial > Soil > Wetlands > Peat | place: Sweden: Abisko... | reverse complement strand
CCCCTTTTACTTTATCCATTATTATTTAAAGCTATTTCCTTTTTCAACTAGAAAGTAACTTGTTATAAATTAGTTGTGCATGAACAAAAAATATTAATTTTATAAATGTATTTCCGTTTGAGGGAAAGATTAATTTTTTAGACATTGCATTTTATTCATTTATAAAACTATAATATAATTTTGTACATTCTAATAAAATGTTGATAGCTTATTTGATAAATGATCAGGTAAATTGCTCTACAAATTCATCTCTAGAGTCCTCTTGGTTGCCTTGGTTCTGACGGAAGATGAGTTAATTATACGCTTTTAGAGCATGTCCGTATTGAGGATTATTGATTAATTTGTAACTGCCCAAAATGTTGGTCTTGGTTAATCTTTCAGAATATTGTTTATTTTAAATAGCAGCAAAAGCCACTGGCATTTATAGTTCGTCTTTACAGCATTCTGCAAGTGAACCAAATAAATTGACGATTGTGAAGTCAAGCACTATTACTAAGATGATGAATGCAACTTCGCCGAGAATGATTATATCATTAAAGATGCGATCAAAACTGCTATGAAAAATTGTCCAACTGAAGCGAACCAATGGAACATTGGATCCAAATATTCCAGAGGCGGTATGGCTCCATAATGAAAATAACGAGTGGATGAGGATAATGAATGGGATGATATTTATTATTGACTAATTGAGTGTTTCATCTGCTGGAATTTTTATTGAAAATTTGACCACAATAGCCCTTTTGCATACATACCAGATTATTAAACCGAGACCCAACACTGGAACAAGCAGTGGAATGAGTCCGCTGTACATGATAGTGATTAGGAGATAAAGCATAATTTGAGAATGTTCCTCTGCAAACTCGAATGACAAGGATGTGACTTTATTATTGGCTTCCTTCTGGATGATTGGGTCTTATTTGTCTTGGGCTTCGCACCTGCTCTTAAGTCGCCATTGAATAAAGCAGTTCTTCAAAGCAAAAATAGAAATAGAAATAACTGGCGAGATGAAGGATGAGATTATAATTATGGTCATGTAGTAAGGAGAAATCATTGCATACCAGTCTGTGCTGAAATCGCTGAAAATTGACATCTGACTGAAATTCATAAAGTTAATGAACTTCAAGTAGCTTACAAATTGGACTCCATACACGTTTGCGTTTAGCATTAGAGGAATTATGCATGAATTTATGAAGTTCGATATCAATACACCCCAAAAAACAAAAATGTATTCTTTTGGAATTGCATTTGGCCTCAGCAATTTTTTAGCAATAACTCCAATTATTATTCCAAGGATAGCATTGGTGACTGAAGAGAGCACTGATGCAGCTATCTGCAGTCCGTTAGTAAGAAGGACCATTGATTGTATTCCTGAACAGAGGTTTTTGATATCAGTATCTGTGTAGATACTCGCCAAATTATCACTGCAGTAGCAAAATATTGCAGAATTTCCCATGCCTTTCACAGTGTTAACATCAGTTTGAGTATTACCACTGCTGGTAAATATATAATTCTGACAAGAGGAGGTGCTTGCAACATAGAGAGTACAGAATCCAATCATGGCGGAGCAAATCGCAATAGAAATCACGACCAGTACTATTGAAAACACCCACCGTATAAATATGGATATTTTGGTAAGGTCTATATTTCTCCAATTGATCTCCTCTGGGCGACTAAGATGATTATTTCGAATATAAAGAGGAAATTTACCTAAAAAGAGTAGCTGCTGTGGAGGTACCGGAGTGCAGCAAAGAATTCTCTGAAAATTCTGCCCAAAGGTATTTTGCAGGCGGTATCTTTTGCAATGGTTTAGAAAGGCTAATTTGGCCTTAAGGGTGCGAAAGTGAACAATGGCATAAATTGGCTCGAATATTTGACTGTTTTTCTTAATTTCTTCTTCTAGCTCATCCAGCTTCTTCTCTTCTTTGGTAAGCTGATCAGTGTCCTTATTGGTTTGCTTTATAAGCTGGGATTCTTTTTGAACAGTTTCGATTTGTTCATCGAGTTCTATAAAATTGTCAAAGTTGCCTTGATAGTTGTAAGCAATTTAAACCTCAAACGCCCCTTTATAGATGGAATCAAAGTATCCTTTAAGTTACTGCTCCAAAGTTTTAATATTGGTAGTCTCATCGTGAAAGTCTTCTATTGAAATCACATATGAAGAAGGATTCAGAATTGTGTAATCCTTCGACACCTCGTCTATGACTGCCTGATGAAAGCGACGCCAATGCATATAGAAAATGAACAGGACAAGCATAGACATTATATCAGAAATAGTAACTATCAAATAATCTGATAAATTTCCATTACTTATGTTCCCGATCGTGAAACGGGCAAGTGTCATAGTATATGATTGAGATGCAGCATATTTAGCTAGTCCATTTCCTTGGTAATTATTGATCAAAGGAAACATAAGGATGGCACTCATCAATAAAAGAGTTATGGCTAATCTTTTTATAAACTAAAAGTAAAGGTATACTCCAAGCCCATACTCCTTCAGCTCTTAATTGGTACCACAAGTATCAATGGGTTAGTAGTCATCACCAGTTGATCTTTGGTTCTTCCTGCAGTAGCTTTGGGATTTCTGATAGTCAAGAGCTTTTCCATAATTGGCTAGCTCATATCCTTTTCTTATCCCGAGCTTTCTTCTTAGAGGAGAGGAAGCCGATGTTTCTGATGGCATTTTCTTTAAAGGTGTTGGCGTGATTTTTTCCTCCTGTTCTTGGTAAATAAACTTATTTTTTTAAGGTGATAAGTTGGATGTGTCTTTTTCAGGAGAAATGGTCTGATGGTTTGGCTGTATGGGTAGGAGTCTAATATTAGTTTTGCTTTTGGTGTTGGGATAACTTTAAAGACCTCTACTTTACATCTGCTCTATATCAACTACGGCTGGCGTAAAGCTGTTGTTGTTATTGATTTTAACTTATGTGGTCATTTAGTTGTCAGGAGCTTCGCTCATTTTGTAAGTTGTAAAATTGTAATAAAATTATTTTAATGATCCGATTAAATACCATTCATTCATCTGGACTAACAGTTTAATATATTATTGAAACGCCAATTGAATGATATGTTCAAACCAGCCTTTAAATTTAGTAGACTAATAGCACAAAAACTATTTACATAACCTAGACTTCATCAAATTATGGCTTATATTATTTTATATGGGCAATTACGACTGTTGTGAAAATAATGGAGTTAGTGAGGAAGACCTTGCTACTAGATGTGTGCATAAAGGACTGGAAATTGACTCATTACCTGAACTTTCTGACTAAATAAACTAATTCTTGAACACAAAATGTATCACCGCTTCAATTAAGAACCTTACAAGCAAGAGTTATCTCTCGAAGATACTCGGCAGTCTAAAAAAATAAAAATTGGAAATGATGTATATTAGGGCTCCTTTAACTCAGTAGATTGGCTTTCACTCAGATCGGATAACCTTCTGGATTCGCCAAATGTTATAAAGAGGATGGATCTTTGTACGTTGGTAAATATTAAAATGGATAAATGACAGGCTACTTTTATTATGTACTGCCAAACGGTTCTCATTACTATGGTCACACTAAAAATGGGTTTATTGAAAAAGGCATTTTCTTGGAGTAAGGGTTTACGTATGAGGGAAGCTTTTATCACAATCTTTTTCACGGACAAGGTATTGAAGTGACTGAAGATTATTAATTTGAGGGTATCTACACTTATGGCAAGAGATCAAAAGGCAAGCTTAGCTGGAAATCAAACAATTTTACCTACATTTATGAAGGGGAATTTGACAAGCACGGCAATTTTAGTGGGTACGATCACAATTATGATAGGGTCGGTGTCCTCACTGAGGCTGAAGGAATATACGAAGGAGAATTTTTTGATGGACTTAAGCATGGCCAAGGGCTTTATAAATTTAGTCATAGTGGACTGATCTATGAGGGTCAATACTGCCAAGGACGAAAATAAGGAAAAGGAAAGTTAATGAACTCTGACAATACAACTTCCTACGAAGGAGAATTTTTGAATGGACTTCCCCATGGAAATGGTTTGGGTTTTAAGCAGCATTTGTAAATCAAAACTGAGTTTCAGGAAGGTATTCCCAAGACAAGCTACTAAAAGCTGATGAACTTTCAATCTGTTGAAGGTAATAAAGACTGATAAACTTTATTTGACACCAAGATTTGTCATGCATTGATTTAAGATTATGATATGATTGTTAAAATAATTATTTAATTCTTTTTTCTTCAATATAGGTGATTTGTAATTGATATTATAATCATGAGCAAGGAAATGCGCCCATCATCGGCCAAGTCAATCACAAACAAAAATCGACCTCTTTCCACAAACCAAAAGAGACTCTATGACATTATAGTGCCCACAAGTATTGACACCCAGATATCACATCATCATCAAAATATTCGCTCTGCGCGATAACCTCCAGTTAAGCATAACAGTGAGGAGCTAGAAGCAACAGAGATTCATCAATCAATTCGAGGACAATCATCAAAAAGCAAATTTTTATAAAAGTTCGAAAGGATACGATGCTCACGATAAGATATAAGTGCAAGTATGTAAAAAAATATACGAATGGAAGAAAGGAAGGAGGAGGAATTCGCAAGTAACAAAAAACAGTTATATCTTGAGTCCAAGTTCAATAACACCATCCAAAACACCATTGTTTATGATTTTTCAAATTAATTGGAACCTGTTCCGGTTTCTGATAAGCTTAAAAAGACCAAGGGTCAGCGCTATGAATATACAAATAATAGGCCTCAGTCCGGCTTGCTTTAGTATGTCTAACTGCCTTAAGTATCAACTGGCGACCTCATCTTCAAAAAAGAGGAAGAGAAAAACGAGGATAAGAAGATAGATCAGCAGACCAAATAAATTTAGAGGGACAAGTGCATGACTGCTTATTGGAAACGTGAGAATAAATTCGTAAACCTGATTGGTCTATAGAAAAATGAAAGGCTAGATTTTGATCATCCCAACATCCTCGCAATTCATGGGTAAATAAAACTGAACGGCACTCGATTCGTCATTTGTGATGAATATAAAAACAGTTCACTTAAAAACTTACTCTAGTAATATGGCCCCTTCAATGAGGAGCTGGCAAAAAGATATTTGAAACAGATTGCTTTAGGGTTGCAACACATGCATTATAAGAGGAGAGGACATAACAGACTTACCATTAATAATATTCTCTACAACAAAAATGGGGAGTTATTGATCAATCCACTAAAAGCAACCTCCCTGCCACTCACACGCCTAGAAATCAACAAACAATTACACTATCATGCTCCAGAATCTATTATTGTAAAAACCCTATCTAAATCGATTAAAAATGACGTGTGGGCTTTGGGATGCATTGCAATCCTCATGCTCACTCCCACTGGACTCTACAAATCAGCTTTTCATCCTTACAATTGGAGCAAATTTCCTGATCAAGAAAGCGAGACCATGGTAGATAACGTAAAACAGCTTCAAACAACTTATTTTAGTGAACCAAAAATCGAGGACATCATTTATCGTGGCAAAATGAACAAGCAAATTGAGCTGAGCTGGTGTGCTCGTGACTTGATTGGAAGTTGCATGGGAGTTATCTGTTAGAGACGCCCTACAATTCAAAATTTGCTCGAGCATTAATTCTTTGAAGGAATATGAGTTTTTTATACTATCATTTGACATACTTCGATGTTTTATCAGTAATAGTGATATTAAGATTTGATCAGGTTAATCATAATCATAGGTGTGACTGTTTACCATATTTCGCAAAAAAGTCATCACAACCTCCTATAAACTTATCGTCAATAAAGACCATTGGGATGGTGTCATATTTGTGTTTGCTGGACTCTTCCTCCCTGATGGCTGCGCCCTCAGATGTCTCAGTGTCTATCCATTCGAAAGGAATGTTGTTTTTGATGAAGTGGCTCTTGACTTTGGCACAATACGGGCAATAGTCAGCTCCAATAATTTTGTTTGGCATAAACTCTATCTATCAGAAAAATTATATTATAAAGACTATCGGGAAAATTAATCACTGGGCAATTTGTTAATTTTCTTTAATCGTAAATGATGGAATAAATATCAGAATAAAGTTAAAGGATAAATCAGCATCAGCAGACAAAGTCAATTCAAAGTGATCTCTGAGTTTATTAAAGTACAAGATATTATGAAACACCCGAATTCCTGGAAAATAATCTTCTCTTTGTTACTAATGCTTACTTTTGCTCAAAATGCACCACTGTTATGGCCACAGCCTTCTCATATAGTCTTTAACAGCGATGCTGCTCCATTGATAGTTTCACCTTGCGAAATTAGATACATCATTGAATCTCCTATCTCCTATATGGTGGAGTAAATCCTTGATTTCTACTTAAACGATATCTTTCACTGTGAAAAAATGAACCTGAATCAAACTCTAAGAATTGTGGTACGCAGTGCAAACACCACTACACCAACAGAAACTCAGAAATAATTTTACTCACTGATCATAAGATAATCTGGTATTTGGTAACTCACTGCTGATTACTATTCCGGCTTTTTACGAGGAATTTAGACATATTCACAACTATTTTTACATGATGATAAAGACCTTACTTTTAAGATTGAAGGCATACCTATCGTAATCGATGATGCACCAGAATTTAAGTGGAGAGGAGTAATGATAGACTCATCCCGTCATTTCCTGCCTATTGCCAGCATCAAGCGCACCATTGATGCTTTAATGTTTAACAAAATGAATGTAATGCACTGGCACATCATCGACCAAGACAGCTTTCCTTTACAAATACCAATTGTACCATAACTTAGCTAGTTTGGAACAATCGGAGGCAGTTACTCCCCATCAGATGTCAGATAAGTTATAAGCTACGCTAAATCTAGAGGAGTAAGAGTGGTAGTTTAAATCGATACTCCTGCACATACTCAATCATGGGGAAGAAGTTAAAAATTGAAAGATATAGTGGTGAACTGCAATAAGGTGTACACAGGCCAGTTTGACCCGACTCTTGATGCTACATATGATGTAGTTAAGCAAGTTATGCAATATGTCGACTCAATTTTTTAAGACCCGTACATTCACTTTGGGGGCGACGAGACTTCAGGCACATGTTGGGATCTAAAACCTTCCATTAAAGAGTGGATGATCAACCACAATATGACTTCTTATAAATAGCTTTAGACATACTACAGAAAGAGGCAAAAATCAATATGGAGAACTCTTTCAAACAAAAAGGCTATATATTGGGCTAATTAAGCCATTGACTTGCCATTAGAATCAGATGACGTGCTTCAGTGGTGGGGAATTAGCACTAATCTTAACAGACTCGTCGGTCGCTCCAACTAAGTCATTCTCTCAAGCTACGACTTTGCCTATCTTGACAAGGGTTTTGGAAACCGTAACGGAGTTGACTATGGCAATTATATTAAATGGCGCGATATATATGAATTTAATCCTCGTCTTGAAGGAGTTAACGTCATCGGAGGAGAGGCTTGCATGTGGAGTGAACTCAGCAGCCCCTTTACACATCATCAAAAAATTTGGAATAGGGCTAGCATTATTGCCGAAAGACTGTGGAATGATAAGGTTAACATCAAGCAAGACCTTCGCAACATTGCAGAAAGATTGGTAGCACAGTCTGAAAGAATGCAAGAAAGAGGATACAGTGTATCACCCGTCACTGTGGGTCTATGCTAGGAGGACATGTCAATTTGCTTTTGATTAAAGATTAAATTTATCATTAAATTAATATATAAGAGCTTGGATTTGCAAGGTAATCATGTTAGAGGTGGAAGGAATAACAATGCTATCCAAATTCAAATATTAGGACAATATTCATTATCTGAATAGTTGTATTACTATCATAATAGGCGCGTTGCTAAGTTCAAATCACATTTATATACGAACCATTTCCTCGATTTCTCTTATTCTTCAGTATTATATACTGATCCCTTTATATAATAATTTAATTGATCGATGACAAAAATTGCCGTTTCAACTGAAACCTTAAATGAAGCAATACATTCCATTTTTTAACTCTATGACACCAATAAGGATGGTAAACTATCGGTAAACGAACTTTTTCCATTATTCTAGGCGACTTTAAAATTCTTGGGGAGGCAGCGTAATCCGTCCTACATCTAAGTTAAGGAATTTGTGCACAAATTTGATATTAACAAAGATGGAGAGATAGATATGGATGAGATGAGGAAGGTTTTCGAGAAAGTGATAAGCAACTGTCAAAAATGATGATTAATTTGTTAAAATTTGAGCCTTACAATGATTCAAAATAATTCAGTTACCAATTTGATTTTATTACAATAATATAGATGTTGAATCCTCAAGCCTAAGAAAGAAGAAGATTTTCAATCAAGTGTTCATTTTTTATTGATTGATTCAATCAAAGATTTTATTGTTCGTTGAGATATTAAAAATATTAATTACTGAAGAGTCAATAAATGCATAGTAGAGATCAAATGTGAAATGGATACAGACTATCCAGTCGATAGGTCACATTGTACAAACTGTTAAAATATATTTAGAGATATTTCTGCATGAGGGTCACATTTTGTACACTTTCATTGAACATCTGAATACCTAATATCCAGTTGCTGTTTGCTATCTTTATTGCTTTTTATCGATTTGCTATTTGTCCTTATATCGTAGCCTTCGTTATTATATAACATACTTTCTATATTTGATAATTGGAAGCAGAAGTATTATACTTTGAAATTGAAGAATTCAATGTTGTGACCTGATTTGCAAGTTGCCCTAGCAGAGAAATCGATTCCAAAAGTTTAATTCCAAGAGTATTGTTAGATTGCAAAGTTGATGTTGGATAATTTATATTGCAACTAAGTACTCTAACACTGAAAGGATAATAAATGGCAGAATTAGTTTAGTAACTTATTAATTGGATATTGATAGCTTCAGTAAGACCTTTATTCGAAATCTCGTAAAATGTAAACAGAGCAACTGACTGAACAACTACGTTTCTGATTTTTCTAATGTAAATAAATTATTACTATTTGAGATAGATTTGCCAACCCTCATGAACGCCATCCACAAGGCTTGTTCCGTAGTTTTATATAAAGGTTTTTATATTCGTAGGAACTAGTCTCACTTTTGCATAGACCTGAATTTACAACATAGTTCCTTCAATAACTCTTGATTTGATAGATTTGAACTGACTTAACCCTGCTTCCAAATTACTATCAAAGGATATTAAAAAATTAACATTGGGTAAGGTTTGGTAATAGGTATTAAGGCCTTGAAAGCTGCCAGAGTTGGAGGTGGTCTTATCCTTGATGACTCCCTCTGTATAATTAATAGGCACTCCTTGACTGAGGGAGTCGACTGATTTAAAGCTTCCCAGTATTAATCCAGTTAATAAACTAAGCAAAGCTAAGGTTATGATTGTTCCCCTGCATTTTTTGCGATTCGCTCTGTATTTATTCTGAATACAAGCTCCAAACTATATGAGCTTATTCTTTATTTTCGCAAATCCTTCCTTGAGTGAATCAATTATGAACATTAATTTGAATCTACTATAATATTGATAATTTAAATTCAAAAATCATCTTCATTGTCATAATTATTTTTTTGAAACTTTTCTACAATAATTCGAGATCCTACACTATTTAAAAATCCGTTTCTATTAATCAAATAATGATTTCATATCTTGTAATAGCTAACAATAAAAAGACATTAGTATTAATTAATCACTTTTGCTCGATGCGAAACTTGGATACCCCCATATACTTTTAATCACTGTATTTTTTTTTAATAGCTCTCAATTTTAAATTTGGTTTGGATACATTTTGTAGGGCCATGCACATCTCCTTGAAACAATGCATTAAAATTTCCTTTTCCATTTTATCTTTATCTAAAATTTCAGTATTTGTTTTTACTCTCAAAAGAGAGTCAGAAAGCATAAACGCACTTAACACAAGAGTCTTTAAGCAGAAATCTTTGGAAATCCCTTCGAGTATAGATAGCTAGATCAAGTATTTGCCCATGGATAGAGTACGTTTAGCTTCAAAGGACATTTTTCCGTTGGGTTATTTTTTCCAGGTATTGCCTACTGCCTAGATGATTTGCAAAGGAGTGGTGAAAGTAATGTTAAAATTAAGAGCAAGAAGTATTTTATCTTCCATGGACTTGAGCTAGTTGATTGTATAACTAGAATCAGTCACTTGTATATAATTCTGCATTCTGGGTGGGTATATTTCTTCATACTTACTGGCAATCCACAGGCAAGTAATGCCAACAAGCTGATAGTCATGCTTAGAAATATCAGCGAGAGAGCAGTATTCATTGAGGTAAGCGAATGCCAAGTACAGGGTTTGCTCTTTGAGTTGAAAAGACAAGTGTACATCCACTAACCAATCGATAAGAATTTGACGCATGCTGGCAGTCACGTGAGTAGTCAACTACTTCTGTTATTTTTTCTGAATGGTTAGAATGATACCTGCATCTGCAACATGTGACTAAATATTTAAGACTCATATTCAGTGATGGGGTCTTTCAGTTAAATGATGGTCTTCTTGTCAACGGAGTAAGACTTGGATCTGGTGTCGGCCTGCAGGGTCGGCTTTTCTAAGATGGAGTTGTTCTTGTTTCTCTTTTCAAGGTTAGTGATGTCCCGGCCAAAGATGCGCTTACTGTTAGGAATGTTCTTGAGTCTGCAATCCATTCTTATTTTAGCAATACTAACTAACTAATTTTAACTGCTTTATTAAATTCAAACATCATCCGACAATCAAGAAATATGAAATAAGGACTATTATCAATTTCTGTGCCTATTGGTGTTTCTATCCTTGATAGGAGCCATGTTCAGCTCAGGTCGAAGCTTTATCTCCCTTCCTACTGGTGTAATGCAATCATACTAAGTAACTTCCTCGACAACTTTTTCGCAAATTTTCGATGATCCAGGGAAGAGATTGATAGTTTATGAAGCGTTGTTTTCTTTAAAATGATGAGTCTCTTGAGGTTTTTTCTTCAGACTTGATAATTTTGGGTCGAAGTTTAGTTTCATTACAGACGTCTTTACTTCATAATTAAGTTGTCTTTCAAGCTATTCAGCTGAATCAATAATTGAGTAGTCCTCAGTCACTTGGACGACTGCTGCAAACTGTTAGCATAGCTATTGAGGATCAATATCTTAAAGTGTTTGCGTATACTATTAACTCTCCGCAGTTTTAATTTCTGTTTAATGATTCTTATTGCGTTTAATGGGAGTTTCATGCTGATTGGTATTTTCTTGGGTGTTAAAAACTGGTTGAAGCATTACAGTTATTTTTGAATTAAATTAATTTAAATCCTTGAGTTTAATATTGAAGATATAAGCACTTGATTCTAGTAGATAAGTTTTTTGGAGCCAATATATGATAATGTGTATAAATACGCCTCAAAAAAATATCTCTTGATTATTTTGCGTCAAATATCTGTCCACATCATTTACAAGAGAAATAAAAGATTTTAATAAATATGGTAAGTGATTATTTAACGTGTTTAGTGATTATTAAATCAATTCTCATCAATTTATCTAAAGTCAACGTTGACTAAATCGACTTATAGATGTATAGGATAAATTTCTTTGATTTTCCAAATTTTTATTAAACATCTACCATTTTGAAGCCATGGTCCTTTGCGGAACGCTTTTCTTTTCTTCCTTATGAATTTGAAATTTGGTGATTTAAAAGAGTTTGCGTTATTTGATTAATATTTTATTTTTAATATCTTAAGTTCGCTTGATTTTGGAATGAATTTCTGAAATGTCCTTTTCTTTTATATCATTAGTTTCCTGTATCTTTTTAAGGATTTGCTAAAACTCCTCTTTCTGGTGAATAACTGCATCTATCTTTTTCATTTTTTATAGTAAGTGGCTTCGAACCTCCTCATTTTTGAGCTTAGCAGCTTTAAAGATATTGACCTTTTCATTATACGTTTTTTAAATGACTTAAAGCTCTGTCTTTTTCATTGCAATCTTTTTATCATCCACATTATAATAAAACGACGCTGCTTTGGCATTTTTCAGTTTTAGCATAGGATTCCACTAAACACCTTTTTTAGCTAAAGGAAGGAAGTCTGCTATTTCCAAATTTACAGACAGTAAAGATGAATTGGGTGATTCTTGGTCTTTGCTATTGATATCAGCTTGCTATTTGTCTGGTATTGACTATTGATCAACAATTGGTTTGGGTGGTATTTAATTGAAGTTTGTTTCCCCTTCATTTTGATGTTCAGATGACTTTTGTTAATTATTTTGCGAACTATTTTTGGGGCTATTTTTACCATCTTTATCAAAATCTCCCCAGCTTAGCGATTTTTGAGATTTATTATCTATTTCAACATTTTATTTTAAAGATTTTCGAGTAGCAACTCCCTTACTCAGGTTTTAGAAATCATCAAAATTAATTGATGGCCTATTTTTTTATTATCTGTTTGCCAATGATATATTATCCAATTGCTCAAAATTAAAGGATTTTTATGATTCCTCAGATTTCTATGATTTTTACTCTCGACTAGATATTGTTTTTTGTTTTTATATGTTAGAAATAGTCTTCCGTCTGTTTTTTTAGGAATTCTTCGCGCTCATGTTAAAGTTTTCGAAAAAATTACCAGATTATCTCACATTTGGCTCTGGAACTTACTTTTTAGATCCTTTAGAAATTATTGAGGGCTTTTCAAATTGAGAAAAAAAGTCTTATATATTTTGGTTAGAGTTTGGATTATTTTAAAGTATTTGGACTGGCTGTTCTCCAATTCCTGGAAAATTTGATAGACTAAAGCCTGATTGCTCATGATTATTCACCTATTTTTCGGATCCATTATTCGATTGAAAGGGGTTTTATTTCTCTCCTCCATCATTTGCTGCAATATCTTGAAATTGAGAAAAGTTCAAGCCTTCATCAGGTTACTGATTCAAATTAACAGCTAAAACTAAACTATCTCTGATTTGCTGAGCCCTTATTTGCCTTGTATTTTCAATTTACTTTCTTCTATTCAACGTCTCATTTATGGGTTTATCCTCAGGAGGTTTAAAAAATTATTGAACTTAGTTGAATGGATTTTTATTACTCTGATGGCTTTGATGAGTTGATGTCTAGAATGGATTTTAGTTTTAATCTGTCGGCTGAGAGGAGAAAGGATTATTTGATGAAGCCTCAGCCCGAGAAGAAAATGGATTATTTTCTTTTACTCCGCCATTAGAAGCAAAAGGGTTATTAGATAATGGAGCATTTGGAAAACTATTTATCTCCCTTTTACTTCCTCTACTCCCTTCGCTATTTTTTGATTTACTAGAACGAGAATCTTACTGAAAGGGATTTTACAATGATTTATTTATAGATTTTTTACTTTTGATACTTTCTATTTCAAAACCATTATTCTTTTAGGGTTTTTTGTCCTTCAAATTTCCAAAGTTTCCTGTCTCAAAAGGATTGATTCCTGATTATCTTTTATCCCATACTTTTTCATCTACAAAAAAATTAGATCGATTTGAGCCTGACTTTTTAAGTATGTCATCATCTGGTTTTTTTTAGAATTGATCAAAAAAATTGGAAGCATTGTGCTCGGAGGTTTGAGAGACACGACGAAAAGTTTCAATGTTAAAAGGATTGTCATCTACCACATCTTTCTTCAAGTCATTCTCATTAGAATTTTTGGACGAGCGAGCAGGAGGAATGACGCTGACAGAAGCTGAGTTAGGAAATTAGAAAGCTGACAATCCCTCGGAATTAATTTTACTTGGAACATTGTTAAGCATATTTTCAGGGTCTTCATATGTTGGAGCATTTATTTTCCTTCTTGAAACTTTACTAATATCATTTACTCCTTGGGCTTTACTTTCAATATTTCCAAAGAAGTCTTCCTCGGAATTTCGCTGATTTTGTGGAAAATTTTGACCCCCAAATTAATCTTCCTTTGAAGGTTTTTTTAATATTTTGTTGACTTCTTTCTCGGATTTGGGTTGCTTCTTTTAGAATTACTAGAAGAAATTGTGGCTATTATTAATTTAATTCCTCGGTATATCATTTTGCTCTTCAGGTTTGTTTCTGTTTATCATTTATTAAGATCTAATGCGTGTTTAAGGCATTGATTGAATTGGCAACTCAGAATTACGGTTATTGCCCTCTGCTTTTTGATTCATTTCAGGCGATTATTTGTTGCGCTCTGAGTTTGATTAACTCTTCTACTTCTTTTAATGGGGATTAGCCGGACTCATGGAAATTACAGTTTTGGGACGCTCTGTAATACCTGCTGGTAGACCACCAAATGATCCAAAGCGATCACTGTTTACACTGTTCCCGCTGTGTGACTGAAATTAATTTGCCTTGCTCACCTTGTTAAATTATTAGAGAACCTGTTCTCCAGTCACCGAAACATACCTATTCTTATTTTTTATTTTGGGCTCCTATTTTTTTTATAAATCTAGTCTTGAAGCAGGTTTATCTTCAATTTTAATGCCGCTTGTGGTGGGGCTCGCTCCGTTTGATATCTTGTCAGTTGATGCTCCTTTTTATTTTTTCCCAGTGCTCTTATTAGTTAGTACTTAAAGTGTTTTTTTTGTTAATTTAATATATTTGGTCTGAAATACTTTAAATTGCTAAGGTTTTTTATTGAGAACTTTGAGATCCTTTTGAATTTTGTCCATAAAAATAAACATACTTTCAATTTTAATCTGATCATTCTCACTATCGTCAAAATCCTACATCGTTATCACATACTCATTTCCCTTCTATATTTATCTTTCAATTAGAGTTATTGAATCTTTTATGGTTTGCACTAAGTTACAAATCAAATACATTATTAGAGAGAGCCACCTTGTAAAATTTATTACAAAAATAGGAATGATGATACGATTTTTTAATAAAATTGAGAAAGCTAAAGTTTTAGCTCCATGTTATTTCCTAGAGAAGATCTTCTTGGATTATCTTTTCTTTATACACTCACTCGCGGCTTAGATTTTTCTGCTAATTGTCGATTAGGACTAACAGACGGATTAATGGCTTAAGGAGTTTTGCTATCCTCTCTTGAAAGTTTTATTGGTGATTTAGTAGCTTATTTTGGTCTTTGCTTCGGAAACTGGACTCCATTCATCAGCAATTCATTATACTAACGCTGAAAATCTTTATTGGGTCCGTCTGGAGCTTTTGGCCAATTTTTTCCCCACTCTTCAAGAGCAGTAAGTAAAGTATTAAAAAATTGAACTGCGTAAACTTCCTGATCTCTTTTGACTGATCCGAAAATATCCTTTCCTCTTTCTTCCTCTCTATCATCGTTAGATCCTGATGTATGCTGAGCTAAAATAGTCAACCTTTTCAATATTTTCTTTACAACATATTTTCCTAACGCCTTATTATAAGTTAGCATCAGATCTTTAAGTAAAAGCATGGCTTGATATTTTCTAATTGGCTGTAAATCTTAATTTTTGATAGTGGCTTTGATGTTATCAACTATCATCTCAATGACTTTTTGATCAGAGCCCCGTATATGGACTACCAACGCCTCCTTGGCTTCGTTATATTTTTTGGGATTGGAAATGCAAATTTCCATGTTCTTTTCTACTCCCAAACGAATTTCCTTATCTTTACTACTTTCAAATAAAAACATTTTCTTAATATACACTTAATATTCAAATATTAATATTACAATAACGAAATCATTGAGGGGGAAGGAACTTAGAGTAGTTTTTTATGAGGGTACTGTCATCTTCGAATCCGAACATATATTTAATTTTCCCTTGAACTAAACGTTTTTTGTCCTACTTGGTGATACCAGTAACTTTTAAGATCACTAAAAACGAGCACTGGCTACATTTTATTAAAAATACCTTAGAAGTTATTTTGTGGTACCATTAAACGAAGAAAAATCGAGGATATAATTGTTGAGCTGAGAGTTATTCATATTGCAAAGCGTTCTATCTTCGTCTTTGTGATGAATTCCAACGTACTGATGATTATCAAAAGGAATAAATAAAGCATTTTGTCCAACAACAATTTCCTATTCAATAGTTATTCTATTATTTTGAGAATTATTGGTTTAATTATGAAAAAATACTTACTTTGCTTTGGACTAACTTGAAATCTATAAAGGTTCTGTTTGAATTTAAATATCCTAAGTTTATTTCATAATTATCTTTCGCATTTCGGCAGATAATGTATCAAATTATTATTGCAATTGCTCGTTTTAAGACTATAAATATGAAATTTATTAACTAAGCCTCTTTATTTATTTGTTATTAGCTTCTGTATTGAATTACTTCATAACCATAGATTTTAAATCTATTTCATTCTGATTTTGAACTTGATCATCCAATAAATTAGATTGCTTCAGTTTGTCTTGATTATCAAGTTGTTCCTGTAATCGATATATTTCGACCTATTTGACTCCTAATAATACTTTTAAATCAGCAAATTGTCTTTTATTATTTTCACATTATTCTTAGTATCTTGCTATTTATTCACACAAAGTATTATTTATTTGAGCTTGCTTTTTTAAATCCCTTTTAAGAGAACTAAAGTCCAGATTTAATCCTTCAGATTTACTTTTTTATTGATTCAATTGATTATTCAATGCGACAATCTTTTGCGATTTTTATTAAATACATTTTTCCAGCTAATTTTTATATATATTTTTTTATTGTATATTCTTGTCTAATTTAGTGATGCTTTCCTCAAGATTGCCAATGGTTTAAACTAATTTAGTGCTGTTCTACTGTAATTAATTATACTTTTTATTATACACCTTAGCAAAGATATCGCTCATTCTTTTAATTATATCCATCATATTATTTACTTTAATGGATTGATTTTACTTGCGAATACTGTTAATGAGATCAACCATTTGACTATATTCTAAAATCAAAAATTATTCAATTGTGATTGAACTTTCATTAAGCTCAGAAGAACTAGAAGATTTGTTTGATTTGGTTGATTTTATCACTTATAAATCTGTGGTGCCATTATAATCAACATCAATAAAAGGAACCTTCCAATTATTAAGGAATATCTTTTGCAACTTTCCTTACTTTTTGCAATTTTAAATATATTTTTTCCTTAAGAATTATTCTTCCGCGCAAATTTTGTCAATAAAAGAATGAATAAAGTTAACTCTTCTATTAAAGCCTATTCGTCTTTTCAGTTCAATCTGAGAGGAAATTGAAAGTTCAAATATCTATCTCTCACAAATATAGTTCCCAATACTTTCATTCTTTATATCATTTTCCAAATTATATGAGGAAATAAATGGCAGTCTATTATTTTTCTATTGGTTTTTTCTCAACTCCTCAGTGATATTGTGATGGAGCTGTGTGATTTCTTCTTTGTACGAATTGAACTTGTTTTTCATTTGAATAAAATTTGAATAGACCTATTTGATAATATTTCTATTCTATTAGTTGAGTTCGCTAAATTATAGATATTTTAACTTTAACATTTTCTAACTCTTAATCATATCTTATTTTTGATCTCTCACATTTTTTTCCAGGTGATCAATGTCACTCTCCAATTTTGCATAAAGTTTAGAATCTGCACCTTCAGTTATTTATTTAAAAAAAGCGATAATACTATTGTAATTATTTTTATTAGTATTAATGCTCTATTCCATTTTTTTAATAATGATGCTTTTTCCATATTATGTAACTCTCTCGTCAACTGGGCGAAATTTAGATCGACCCCTCTTAACTTATTTTTTAATTTGAGTTTTATCACTTTCAAAATTTTGTTTCATTTCATGTATTTTGTCAAAGTAAAATTTGTTAGAATTTTACAGATTTTTCTTATTTTAAAAAAAGGATGAATTCTATCTTAAATTGTTGGAGTTGGTTGTCAAACTGGTCTCTAATTGTTTTTGCAACAGTACAAAGTCATTGATGGGTTTCATGACTTGCTAATCAAAAAATTATTCGAGAGATTTAAAAAGAGAAATGCATGAATTCTTTTGGTTGCTGCATCGCTACGTAACTTATTCTATTTTGAATTGAATATCCTTGAGATTTAAGCATTTATCCTAAAACATTATGAATTACTTTGCCAAATTATTTATTTTCTTAGCTATTTTGTCAAATTATTTGATTTTATCAGCAGCAATACATTTTTATAAAGGTACATATTACGAAATTATAGGTTTTAAGCTTTTAACAATGTTAAGCTTTTCTTCAAGTTCATTTTTCCAATACTATGATGGCTTTGGTTCAATTTTTTCGTTTATTAAAGCAAATTCTTTTAAATTAAAGAAGTAGATGCAAGAAATGAGCTCATTACTCTTAGTTTAATTCTCTGATATATATTTACTGGCTAATGTTTGATCTCCCCTCATTTAACTTAATTGTTTCTTTAGTTGCTAATCTTGTTTAATGACATGACCGATTTTGGTAATTACTAATTGATCTTTTGGCGAAATTTTATAAACATTATTGATATGAGTATAAACAATGTCTCCTTTGGATGCGGGATCGGCACAGATCTTTTCAGAGTGGCCAGTTTATGCCATTCTAATCTCAATTTTCATCATTTAAATTTAAATTATAGTTAATCTTCAATATAATTATCCTATTTGATCACATCGCCACAAATCCATTCTATTAGATGAGTAAATGTATGTCCTTTCCCTTTGAAAAAGATTAATTAGCATTACAATTTTTTGGATACTCTCGCATCTCATTTTCAATATCTTCATTTTTTAATTCGAAAATATGATATTCAGGAGCTCTACTCATTAATTCTGCATATTTATCATTTATTATATTATCTTCTCATGGACAAAGAAAAAAATTAAAAGCTTGGCGACAGAAAATTCAAGGCAGGAAAATAGAATTTGACCACTGGAATATTTCAATGGTCCAAAGATTATTCTTCTGGGGCTTCAAATTTTTCAGAGGCACGTATCAGATTTCAGATTCAGTCAAATATTACCAAGCAGCCAACAATAACAAAAAGGCCCTATAATCGCTTAAATAGCTGATAGTATGCAACTAAAAATTATTGGAGTAAGATAACAACTATATAGTAATTGGGCAGTTGCTCGTAATTACGAAGAAATGTTGGATATATACTTAAAAGGATTTCCCGAAACTCCTGTCGAAACACTTCAGGACGTTGCCAATAAAGGTTTTGAGTACTTTAGAATGGCATAGTCGACTGATAAAGGTCTTCAAATGCTGGGGAGGCTCTCAAAGTGATTAGATATTAAAATTAGATAATTAACAAATAAAGGAAAAAAGGCTGAGGGAATAGCAGTTTTGCAAAAGGCCTACAAAATGGCACTTGAAGATGAAAAAAGCTTTAAGAAAAAGGAACTCTTTCATCAAATAGTTCAAACTTTGGTTGAAGGTGAAGCGTATTCTTCTGTTTAAAAAATGTATAAGGAGGCAATTTAATTACAAAAAGGAAATGATTGTCAGCAGGTACAGTTGACTTTATTTAGAACGGCCTCATCATTTTAATCATGATAATGCTTCAACGTTAATTTAAAAGAGCTTAAAAATAGATGTACTAACTTTCTAGTCTGTATCATTTTACTTATTTATCATTCCTAATTTTCTTGAATCTGATGAGTGCGAAGCAGCAGATGAACTCATGAAAGCCTATAAAAAAGGAGATGAGCAAGGATTCTTAAAATGGACGACCAAAGCAGAAATTACATGCATATTTCCAGTCATTGTAAATGGGTTATGATTTAGATTATTAAAAAAATAAGGGAATTAAAGGTTCCAGTGGCTCAATCAGCCGAATCTGAGGGAGAAGGAAATGGAGTTAAACTCGCTGAATTACTTTATTGAGATTACATAATGATGATCATAACATATTAGCAATACATATCAATGAAAAAGTGATTTGTTTCGATACATTTCAGAAAATATATATATTTTAATCAAGATTTAAGATTAATGTTAAACTACTTTCCTGAAATAATAGAATGCCAATTTAAATAGCAAAGCAACATATCAAATGCAAAATAAATAAAAGTAAAAATTAAAAATTATGGAGATAAAGTTATATTTATGATTTACAGCAGTATTTGTGATGCGAGGTTTCTAACATTCTAAAATTTGATTTAAAATTGCTTCAAATCTTTCATTATGTTGTCATAGCTTTAAAGGTCAATCCATTAATTATTTTACAGAAAAAGGATAAAATGATACTATTTTAACCAAGCTATACCTCATAATACTAATCCTTTACAAAGAATAAGTTATCATATTGATTCCTAAAATACAAAAATATCAATAAATGAATACTGCACGACAATACGCATAAGTCAGAAGACAAATAAAATTTACTGTGGCCCCATATATTATCAATAGACAATAAAGTAGGAGCTTTTGAATTATGCAGAAAATATTGAAGTTATAACTGAGTTGATTTATCTAAGAAAAATACAAAATTAAATGAGTTAAAATATTGAAAATATTAAGTTTTATAGTCAATGTCTGGCACATATTGATTGCCAGTGAAATAATTGAATTATAAATTGAACTAAGTTTATTAATTCAGTATAGTACTTGTGTTATTTATAATTTATATTTTAGAGCCCTCCAAATGCTGACTCATTAATTTTTAAACCATTTTTATTCATTTCTGCTCGACAAATCCGCGAGGAAATCAAATGAAATTCAGGAGTTCAATCAGAGGGCCTCTAAGAATTGCCCAATCAAATTTATGCTAAATTTAATCAAAGTTCTTGAACTAGGAGAAGAGGTAGTTTTGGCTGCTCTTCTTCTAGCAAAAAAGACTGTTGACACAAATTTAAAGATTTCTAAAAAATATCTCTACAGGTTAGGATGTTTTAAGTTAGATTACTAGCTGTAAGCTTAATTTTGGCAGAAAAATGCCATTAAGAGCAGGAAAACTCGATGGAAGCATATTCATTGATTACTGGAATACCCATTAAAGAGCTTATCATATTATAGTATAGAGTTGCTACTCTTCTTGATTATCGCCTTCTCCCCAATGAAAGAGATTATCAGCTATTACTACGGGGAGATATCGAGGAACTTTTTCTTGAAAGAAGCTGTGACTACTGATTTGTATTGAGTTACATTTGTTCTTCAGAAGAGCATAGTTGCTCATTCTGTATTTAAAATTTAAAAAACCATAAAAGATATGAATGGTTACAAATGCTAATTTTCCTCTAAAAGAATTTTTAGATGAAAAGCGTCATATATAAATTTAAATTTAATGGATATTATATCTGTTAGTTTTGATAAGCGAATGCCTCATTGATACTCAGATACTTTAGTTAATTCTGAATTTATTTTAATGAATGATTTTATCTAAAATAACTATTATTTTAGCAAAAATAATAAGTTTAATATTGGTCTTCATTTATTTATGAGTTTAAACGCATCCTTAACAAATTGCTTGCTTATTCGTTAAATATAAAGCGCGTACTAATAAATTTTATACATAATTGTATCCTTATCTTATTACTGATGAATATCAATGATCATTCAACTGCGGTCAAATGCACTTTATCTAGAATCCTTGCTTACACTAGAACCATTGCTCTTAAGTTCGTCCACAAATACTTAAACAGGTCCTTTCATTTCTCTTTACCTGCTCGATAAAAACCTATCAATTTAAAGCCCTTCTTGAAGATCTGATCTGGCAAAATTATCAATATAAAGACCTCCATAACTATTTTGAAGAGAACTTCTATCTGGTCCATATCTTCCTGAAACATGCCTATCTACTTGAAGGATAAGTGGAATTTGCGAATTCTTTAGGACTGAAGGTTCATACATGTCTTTTTTATGAATGGAAGAGTGCTTTTCTGGCAATTTTTAATATATTTTTTGATAGGTTTTACCCAAGAAATTGGCGGTTTTTGTTTGGGTTGGAATACACTATTCTTGAACAGCTCTCGTTTTATAAAATCCATCGTTGGTTTGAGCATACTTTTGATAATTCATATCTAATGGAAAAATGATCTACCTGATATCTAGATCAGTAAAATCAGCCAAATCATTTCCTGACGATACATGATAGCTCAGATAAACAGCATCTTCGAATTTAACATCGTACTATTACCCCTCTTCCTCTCCGCATACACTCAAAAAAGTGATGAGGCTATCCGATGTATTGATTCGTAGGTGAAAGAATTAAATAATCTAAACTGAGCTAATATCCTCGTTCTGTTGAATAGTCCTTCTTATTTGTTCGGTAATTAAACTCATCTTGACGTAATGCATCATTAATTCCATCAATAGCTTATAAAGGTAATCTTCTAATTCGGCCCCTCTCCTAAAGGTTCGAATCATCATTCTTTGAGATAAAATTTTATTGCCTTTCGGAGTCAACAATTTCAGAAATCTGAATAAGACAGTGTGTACTCTTCATAGGTCATGGCTCCATTTTTAGAATATTTACGAATAAAACATTAGCAACCGATTTCACTTTCTGTGTTGCCAGCATTTCTTAAAGCCTCATACAGTTTTGATGATGTAATTTCATTTTTTCTATCTTGATCCAGCTTATGAAAAGCAAGTCTAGTATGAAATTCTTCATTTCCTGAAAGTTTGCATTTAATGATTTCGATCTGAGTGATGCAATCTATACTTTCTTTTCGAACATTATTATGAAGGCCAACAGACGACCGATTAAAGTATCAATGGGTGATTCCCTATCGAAATTCATGAAAATATTAAGAATAAATATATATTAATTGGTATAACTGCAATTCTATTTATATTGAGTACTATATCCGCGTCAATTTGATGAATTTGAGCTTTTGATATCTAGTTTATATCTATAGAGTAAGATAAAAATGTATAAAGTTGTTTAGGTTCTAATTTTTGCTTCATTGTCAATGATCAGGCAGGTAAAGATCATATAACTCATCGACAAGCCTGCTTGCTTCTCCAAGATCATATTTATAGCGTTTATAGTCGTCGAGTTGTATCTGATCTTTTGCTAATCCATCCAACTCTCGCATAATGCGTAATCCAAAGAGGCAATCTATGACGTGGTTCACGATATCTCTTATATTAATTTTTTTTTGAACCATTGTATCAAATTAATCAACAATATATTTAACTGCTAAACTGGAAAGCTCGAGCCTATATTTACTTTTTTCTTCTTGTTACTTTTCTTTACTCTGAAAATAGTGTTCCATTTTCTTTTCAATTTTACACTACTTTAAAGCCTTTTGGCCAAATCTATTTAAAGTTTATTTGATAGCCACATTTTCTGCCTCTGTTTTTTTAATTAATTCTGATTTTTCTGGACTATTGGCCCAAGCATTCCACATTTTGTTTTAGATATTTATATGATGTTTTCTTACAATATTTCTACTGTTATTCTTCAGTCCTTTTAAGAAATGTCTTCTTTATGAATAAAATCGTTCATAGAGAAAATAGCTGCCTGTGCGCCAATTTAAGATAGTTAATTTATCCTTGATTTTGACTGACTTGACTGTGATATCCCCCAAAATGTTAATCATTGTTAGAAATTAATTGATCAAATCGATCACTTAGTCATAAGCCCTTTATGGAAGTTTAGCTTAAGAAGGATCATGAAATATAATATTTTGGACTGGTTAAGTCGATTTAAGTTCTTATCTTTTAATTTTATCGAGGATAATCACTTAGAATTAGTCATCATTTGAGCCTAGGATATTTTCCTTTTTTATTTTTGTTTAATTTGACAATATAATATTTCCCACCTATTTTTTATGTGATTTTACCTATTTAGAAGGAGGTTTAATAATTTATTTATCATCTGCTTATCGATTCTTTGCATTATTGATGAATTTGTATAAGCAATGTTGCTACTTGTTATTAGTGTTTAACAATTAGTTTGGATTAATCATATAATTGTTAACTTTTTCAATACTCAGCTTCATATCCTTTTTAACAGGAATTTCAAAGACTTCGCCACTGTTGCTTTCTCCCTTTTTTATTTCAACTACTTCTTTACCATTTTCCTATTTATGTATAATTGAATCAACTCGTAATTATGGTTCACCATTTTATATTTTTACAGTGGACAGTGGAGGTTTCTAGGATATTGACGATTCATCATTAATTTGTCGGGAAATAATTGGATTATTAACCTTCTTAATGCTGCTTTTTTGAGACCTAAATTTTATGACTTTGGACAAGAGCCTCAACTTTAATTTTTCTTCGTCAAACTGGTTAATAGTACCTGTTCGATCTTCCTCTTTCGCCTAATTGAATTTATCTTGTGCAAGAATTTCTTGCCGTTATATTTTCTTTTGGATATCTAAGGAATGTTTTCTGCTTTTCATCCATTCAAAATATTTTGTTGTTGATTGAGTTGAACTTCCAAATGTATTTGTCTGAATCGTTGAGAAATTATGATTTTTTCGATTCGGAGTCTTTTGCTAATTCACTGGAAGAGATGCAGGAGGGTGATTCACAAGAGTATAGGTACATCCTTTACATACGGAATTGACTTCTTCTGAAATCGACTATTTTTGAATACAATCAGTTTTAAAGTTTACATTAACAATAGTTTTCGGTGGGGAGGGTTAACTTCTATTTACGACTTGAGTATAAATCTTTTAAAATCTGGATTTGTTAAAGGAACTATATTTTTTCAAGGGTGAAATTTGTTATAAGTTATTTCTGCGTTTTTCAATACCCATCAAAGTGATGCTTCTTAACTTTGATTTCCTCTGATATATTTTATCGGTAGTGCTTGGATATTTGTTTTTTAACATGTTTTCAAGTTATTCATATCGAATTTAATTGTGAATCATATCACTTAGTAATTTTCTTATAAACTTGTTACAGCAAGTTCCGATATCTCCTCGGGTATAAGGTCTTTGTTCTATAATTTGCCATAATAATAAACCAAAATGCCTGAGAAGAGCTTCTTAGGTTTGAAAAATAGTCGTGAATAAGGCTGAATTTAAGCTTGAGTAATGATGCTCGCTTCGCTTCAGTGAAAATGATACTTTTCTAAATCGCGGCAATTGAATGATTGAGAGACGCCCCTAAGTAAGCCAGCAATTTCTGATATCAAGAAATTCGACTGCTTCCTTTGGATTGTTCCATAAAAGCCAGCTCAGTATATTAACGACTGCGTGTTGTACTAGATTAAGAATGGTCTATTCTCTCCAAAGTCGTTTTGTATCAATATCTCCAATCCAAATTGGTTCTGTTAGCCCTCCCTCGAAGACAAAATATTTCAAATGATCAACAACAATGCATTCTTTATGAACAAGGAGATATTTATTGCCACTTCGAGGGCTATAATGATGAAGATAATGAGGTGTTTAGCAGAAGAGATAGAAATTATGATTATAGTCAGTTGCAAGGTAATCCTTATTGGCAAGAACCCTCTGCAGCCTGTAGGTATTATTAAATTGTTTATCTGAACTTTTTATCATTATATCAAAAGACCAAAAGAAAAGTAGGCCAGTCAAACAAGATCAATACAACAACCATTGTTTTTCTTATTTAATTTATTGATTAATTAAACTAAACAAAATCGATACAACCAATTTGAATAAAATGATTTTATCATATCATAATTGAGTATAAAAGATCGCAACATCTTTGAATCTCTTGAGAAAACAATATTAGTTGTTCAAGAGAAAAAATAAAGGAAAAAGTCTGATCAGACAATACCGACGTATTAAATTCTTGTCAGTTGAAAAAAATCAGAAGAAGCTAACTTCAACTATCTATATGCTTTAGGCTTGCTCAATGGCTATCAAATTGTGAGTATCGAAAGTATCAAAAGAAAATAATGAACTATTAGCCTTGATAATAAATTTAAAAACTATTCCAATAAATTATAATTATAAATAGAAAATGTACGACTCAGGCTATGCCTCGTCCAAGAAGAGAGCCACTAACTACGGAGATGACACAACTTATCTCCGCACATCTGAAAAGATCCAATACCAGCATGAACCTGCAGGATTCCAAGATCATACACCCTAAAGATCTCCTTATCGTCCCAATGTAAATCCTCAAGGTAGTCGCCTGTAATCAGCTCGAAGGAGCATAAATGAAGCAATTCAACTGGTTAGCGACAAAAAAAGAATGAACTAAGAAGCTATTGGGGAAGTAAGAGCTGTTAATCAGGAAATTGTGAGCTCTTTCACAGGCTTCAATTAGTTTAGGTAAAAAATCAATGATTTTAGAAATAGAACACCAGAGCCATCTGGAAGGATAAACCCTGTGGATATGACTACCACTAGTCAGTTTGATTTTCGGCCAGTTGATCCTAGAAATCCTACTAGAAATCAAGGATTTGAAGGAGGCTCCCAAGATAATGCAGAGCTCAGAAACAGACTCAATGATTAACTCAAGAAAAACAATGAAATGCTTCGTTATATCTCGAGCCTAGAGTCATAAAATACCTAACTACGTTCTTCTTATCAAGGTCCTAATATGAATACTCTAATGGAGGAAAATCGTTCATTACGCAATCAACTTGCCAATGCTACTTCTAATGCTCCATATAACTTAGTTTAAGAGCTTTAACGCCTCAAGCAGGAGAACAATGAGCTGAGAAAGGAGACTGTTACACTGCTCAAAACCAAGCAGCAATACAACTGACACGCATGATCAAATCATGTTGTTATTTTCCTATTTGCTCTGGCACCAACTATTAATGGAATATTTAAGAATATTTAATACCAGCATTAATTGAATATTTTTCTGAATTAATTCAATGAAAATCTATCATTTGAAGAAAGGAAAAACATTTTTTTATCAACTGCAAATAAGATTTAGCAACAATGATCAAAGACAGTAAATTATTTATAAATTTGTTTAAATAGGATCAAAGCATTTTGGCAACAAGATTGTTGATGTAGTCTTCTCTGTTTCCCCAGTCTCCTCTTCTCTGGAAAGGATGACGCTTGGCAGCAAATCCTCCTCTGGGACCTCTAAGCTTAAAAGGCCATAGGAAATTGTTGACTTCCTTGAAGTGAGTTCCAACAGTATGGATTTCATTGATGAGGTCCTAGACGGTATGAACATCTTGCTTACTGAGAGATTCATCAATGATGGCGTTGTTGGAAAGAGGAATTCTTTGTTTTTTAACTTTTCCATATCCCCTCTTGAGAATCAATTTTCTGATGGTCTATCGAGAAGGATATCCGAAAGTGATGTAGGGCTCGACTTTACGGAGGAGGTTGGTGGATGCTTTGTTTATCCTGACGAATACACCGTTGTGGAGCTGTCTTAATCTGAGGATTCTCAATATTCTGATAACCTTGGGGTTGAGTTTATTGATACCTCTGATTCTGACAACAAAAGCTAATTTGGGTTGGGCAGGCACGTGAATCTGTCCATTTAGTTTTGCCTAAATAAAGTAATAAATACTTGTCTTCTCGCAGTAATTTCGGCTTTGTTGGATTGTTGGTAAGTAGCTTCATATTATTGAGCCCTCTTTCCAGCTTGCTATCTTCTGGTTTTGTTAGCAGCTCTATTTTTTAATCGTAACTCCTTAAGGGTGGAGGCAATTTTAGTGTCTCTCTCCTATTTTTTTCTAAGTCCTTCAGGTTTTGGAGGTACAACTTTCTGTGCAGGCATCTTTACCACAAAATTATCAATTATTATAAAATAATGTTTAATAATATTAATATATTGAGTCAAGCCAAATCAATTAATCTTATCGAAAATATCGCATTGTTTTGTCATATTGTTTAATGTTTCATTCATTCCGATCGCATGGTCAATTTTTAGATTATAGTCTTTCATTATAGCAATCTAGTCAAGTAATCTTATTTTAGCGAATTATCATAATTTGCTTCCTTACTTCAACATATTTTAGTTTATCCCCTGGGGAAACTACAAATCCATTGTGGGAGCTACTGATTGTCAGAATACAAGGAACTAGTCAAGATTATACGCTTGCTTTTAAAGGCCCCTTCATGACTATGTGAATCAAGGATTTAAAGGACATATTGAGGAAAGATCCATTGCCAGTTTGAAGGATCATTAATCAAAGACAAAAGCTTGGGGGAAAATACTATTTTATTGAATTTGACGGAAGAGGAAAATGAATGTTGAGTCTGACGAATCTGAGCAATGTCTCCACCATAAATAGAAGATGATTAATCGTCAATTCAATTCAATTCAATACAATCTAATATACATTAAATGTTTCAATCATCAGTAATAGTTATATTGAACTGTGGCAGATTTCATAATTTTGTTATATCTAAATTATATGGAAAATAAGAATACAATTCATTTACAACATTTTGATTGCGGCTCAGAACCCATCCCTAAAGAAATTTTGCCATTCTGATTAATGATTTCTTTTTTTTGCTTTTTTCCCTTACGAATTCCCAAAGTCTGAATGAGCTGTTTAATACTGAGTCAATTTAAATGTTCAATTATTTGCTAACTATTTTCCTTAGAACCTTTTCAGTCATTCGCAGAAAGACTTCTTCCACTCGATCTCCGTTGTAAGCTGAAACGTCAAAATAACTAAAGTCGTTATTTCGAGCGAATGTTTCTGCCTCCTAAAAGGTGACCTGCCGACTTTATCGCAAGGAAAATACGATGATTTGAGGTCATTTTTATTCCCGAGAACAAAAATTTATAATTTATCGTGAGAATGGTTCTTTACTTCATAGAGCCATTTGTGCAGACTCTAGAAGGAAGCTCGATTGGTCACATCGAATACTAAAAACGCTGCAATTGACCCCTTGTAGTATGATCGCGTAATCGCCTTGAAGGATTCCTGCCCGGCCTCACTCAACATAAACATACTGTGTCCCAAATTTGAATTTTGATGGCGTGCCCTTCTAATTACACGACTTTGGAGGTAAATTAAACTCC
>Ga0302186_10000721_pt1 | contig 28776 bp, 22 predicted proteins | sample II_Bog_E1_2_FD_198782 | JGI IMG/M metagenome (GOLD analysis project Ga0302186, IMG submission 198782) | Peat permafrost microbial communities from Stordalen Mire near Abisko, Sweden - II_Bog_E1_1 | ecosystem: Environmental > Terrestrial > Soil > Wetlands > Peat | place: Sweden: Abisko... | reverse complement strand
ACAGTTTTGATTTATCATTTAAAATTGCCTCTTAATGACTAAAGAAAAATAGCAATAATTGGAAGTGACATCAAAGAAATTATCTTTGAGTAATGAGGTGAAAATAATAGCACAAATATAAATGATTATTATTTTTTGATAATTTTGAGATTCTAATCTTTTTCAGAAGAGAAGGATACTAATATTATCTAATCGTAATATCAAATAATCAGGACATATTTATCAGGATGATATACGATATGTTATAAGACACTATCTTTTATAGCACAATAATCAATTAGCTAAAGCAAAATATCTCCAACAAAATTCAGGAGTTGCAGCTTAAAAATCAATGATGGCTGACCGACATAATTTTTAGTAATTCCTACTTTTGATCCTCTTTAAAGTTTATAATGATAATGAACGGTGGAGTGAAATAACCAAGCGTAAAGTTGATTCCATCTGATCCTATGACCAACACCATCCTCATCATTTACTGCGTGTCTAGCTCAGGCGCATCAGTATCCTGCAAAGCAATATGGAGAAGGACTAATCCCAAGAAGGGTCGCACATAATAAATAAAAAATCAAAGTGGATCATCATACCGATGTTCACCGCTAGATCTTTATTGCATAATCGAAGCAACTGTTGTTTTTCAGCACAATAACAAACAAATATCAAAGTTGGTCCAGTCAAACATAGTGAAAGTATCTCGTTAACTTAAGGAACGCAAAACATCTATGAAGAATCCTATTCATTGCCGTGTGTCTTTGAACGAAATACCAATTTAAGCATAAATTCTGGTGCAGGAAGATAAATTATTGATCCTTTCTCGCTCACATCAGCAATCTACTTTTACTGTCAGTGTAAGTGAAGTTATTCCCGAAGCTTAGTCTAATAATCATATGTTTAAAATTTATTTTAAATCTCGATTTGAGGAGTTTCTCAATTTTTACTCACTTATTTTAGGAAGGAGACCTGAGGTCAATCAGCAGTACTTCTTCTTTGTCTTCAATTCAGATATAGCAAGGGATATTGTTTTACTTGGAATTGCTTAAGCCGGCCATTAGCCTTAAATTAATTATCAAAAAATTAATATATTGCTAACTCCACCATCTAAATTAAATTTAACTGAATAACGGCTGAAAACTGAGGTGTAGTCTTCAGAGAAAGCAGAGGCACTTTTGAATCGCATGAAAAATCGTAGTCAAACATCTCTATCTCCAGTCTATAATCAAGGAACAAAGACTAAAATTCTTGATCAGGCCAATAATCTCAAGGGATCTTTTAGTGATCCTAACAATTAAAAAAAATGTGAAGCAATGGGTAATAATTCATCTCTCCCCTCAAAAGATATGATATCGAAACCAAAAGATAGAGAGTATCTCAATATCTTTGAAGAAGAAGATACCCCTCAATCTGATATTCCTATTTTGAGTGTAAAGCCTAGTGCGATAGACAAAATCAAAGACCAACCATCTTTAAATCTCAGAGACAGTTTTTAGGAATTATAGCGCAGTTTTAGTAATATCCCTTAACAAAGAACATAGAAAACATTAGGAAGTAACTCTCAAAGCCCACAGAGGTAGCATTAGGAAATCGAAAAACTTAAAAAATAGAATTAATTTTTAAGGAAACAAGTAGAAACCGTGAATAACCTATCAAAAGAGAACTCAACCATCAAAAAGATGTATTATGAGCTCAAAGAAGATATAAATAGACTATAAATGGAAAAAAAAGTAATCCTCACTGATAAATTAAGGTGTGAGGTCAATTGGCATAAGGAAATACAAGAAAAAGAGAACTTAAGGAAAGAGTTAGAACACATGAAATAACGTCTTAAAAATGCAGTCAATTCCAATTTTGCTCAGGAAAACCTCCGTAAGAACAGCGGATATGAAGTTCTCAACACAGAAAGACCAGTGGAAAAAAAAGAAAGGGGACGATCGCCCAACTCAAACTTTTATGGTTATTGATTTTCATTTTATTTTAATCTTAACGCAACAAAAAATTTTTTCCCTTATATCTAAATAAAAGAAAAGGAAAATGAATTAATGTTATAATTTTGAGATTTAACATCTAAAAGATGTAATATTTGTTAATAGTATTCAAAATATTCCAAATTTGCTGTTTAATTCCTAAGCTAAGACGTTTTTTGCAATTTATGAGAGTAAAGCTAAATTACCAAATTTTTTGCTGTAGAATATCATTACATAATCATTTGAATAACTAAGTTGCTAAGACTTGACGATGATGCAGAGTAACGCTTTACTTTGCCTGTAAATAGATGGCAAATTATAATTCTATAATTAATAAACAGATATGGCCAAGAAATATCTTCCAGTTATTTGCAGACAAAGAACTTATAAATTATTTGACTGCGATTTCAAGTCGATCAGGTGTTTCAAGAAACAAAAGTTACCTGCCTTACCCATTTATGAAGAGCGTTCTTAATGGAGCAATGGAGTTGACACATCTTTGCAGGATTAAATGCAATAGTAGTCTAATACTACTTGCAAAAGCATATAGCTTATGCACTGATTTTAATATTACAATGTTACTGCTCTCACTTTTCTTTTATGAATTGAAGGTGGAATTAATTCTATACTTCTAAATTTTAAAATCAATATTTTCTGTAGTTTCTTCGAATATATTCTTTGCTGTATTTGGCCATAATCCAAATACTAAAGAAATCCTTATTTTATGCGTAATATTAATAGTTTCATTTCTTCTGATTAGAAAGACAATAAATAGAAATTGTCGTTACGTCTAAATAATGTACTGCAATGATATTTCTTATATGCTGGAGATGTACTTTCAATGTATTAATCTTGTTGCAGTGTTATTATTTAAATCAGAAATAATAAATAAAAAAAAATTCAACAAAAACCTTATAGTTACCTTGATGTAATAACTATCAAAATACAGCAACAAATCAAATTTCGTCCTCATCCGATAAATCGACCCAGTCCAAATCTTCTGGCTTGCTTGTTTAATTAATTTCTTCTGATTTCTACTACACTTTGCTTTATTGCTAAACTTTGCCTTTAATCTTTTGAACTCTGCTTTCCTTCCTTTTTTTATCCTTTTTATCTTTTTGATTCGCAATTTCTTCTTCTGTCTTTATTTTCTTGACAAGCAGGTAGTTGGGGATATTTTTAATATAAGCCCATTCCTCTAAATTATATCCAATTAGCTCTTGTCCAACTTCTGCATTAATATGCGATTTCAAATATATTTCTTTCATCTCTTCTGTAAGAGCAACCACCAAACCCCAGTTAGCTAACTGATTATGACTTTCTTCACTTCTCTTCCCTTAGTTGTCAAGCACTATGAAATTTTTGCCTAAATGTTTTAGTGAAAATATATCAGAATACGGTTAAAGAGTAAAGAATGTGGAAGGAGTAATGACCAATTTACGATTGTTTGTGGGATCTAAAAAATACAACTGCGATGCTACCTTCAAACAGAGAAGTAGGGGTGAGCAGTTACCGAGCTGTTTGCAAAAACGAGGATGCATCAGAAGTAGATCATCCTTACAAATTTTAGGAATTATCAAAGCATGAGTGGTTTTTACGTTGCAAGTGTTATCTCTTTCATTGGAGCTGATTAATTGCGAGCTTGGCTTGTAACTCACAGGCAAATGTGATTTAATATAGGATAAGCATCCAGTCGTATCATGTTAATTTTTAAAAAATATGTCTAGACCACCTTCGACTGTCTCCACGCGAATGGCCTTCTATGTCCATTTTTGTTTGACAAGATTTTGCTCCAGAGATAAAAGAGTACGCATATGAGAAGCATGCTGTCTAATCTGAATCAGAGAATTCCAATCATGAGGTGTAAAGCTTTTTTTGCAATCTGGACATTGGGAATGCTTTTCAACAAATTAGACAATTTAGTTTTGAAGTACTTTGGTAGTTTCGTTGACTGTACGGATAAATTAAATCTTTATGCGAATTCTCTTAGAGTGTGGCTCAGTCCATACAAATTTAGCATCCTTTATTTATACCTTTCCTAGTCCGCGGACCTTCTTCAGCATAGATCCAAGCAATTCAGCACTTTCTCGTTAACAGTTTATCCATGGAGGACGTTAATATCGCTGGCAGTATGTGCAGTAAAGTTGTTCTTCATTGGCTGAAAGTATAGTATCGTTATCAATAGAGCGAAGGGTGCAGGCTGGACAGATGTTTTGTTGATCGGGAATGAATTTAATTCCGCAAAGGGGACAAAGAATTGAGGTTCTCTGCTCAACAAACATTATAAAAGTATTATTCAATATTTTATGCTCCTAACAAACTTCCCAATTTTTATATAGAATGATATTACAAGAGTTGAAAGATCTAAATCCAAAATTATTATCTTGAATTATGAGCAGTGATAAATAATCTCAATAAAATGAACTTTTTTTTGTCAAAACAAATTGATAAGAAATTTGCTTGAGCACGATGATTTAATCTATTTCTTCCTTATTTAACAAGGCATTGTGACATAGCGATTATAATGTATAAAGTAATAAATTAAAATCTTCATCAAATCATTTTAATTAATAAATCAAAAACTCATGAATAATTAAGCTCACAACTAAATTTATATTCTAATAAATGAAAAATATTTAAAGCTTGCAATAAACTTTCAACAGCTTCTAATCAGAACTGAGCAAGAGAGAGGAAAACAAACACAAGATGTTTGAAAAGCAAAAAGAATAATTACTGGAGCTTCAATAGAGTTTTTAAGAGCGTAACAACTCTATCATTTCTAAAATGTAAGAACTCAAACGCAAGGAAACTCTCCTAATTACCCTTAAAAAGATATAACCGGAAGTGCCGTAAAATTTTCCAAAAAATTATTTTTGCCAGCTATGTTATGAAGATACTGTTTTGACTGGGACTCAAAAATTTACTGATTTTGACTAAAATCAAATTGAGGAAAAATTTGTCTTGCCTCTCCTATTTTCAAGCATAGTAAAAGTATAAATTTGGACAGGAGAAGAGGACCCCACTCTGTGGGCCAAATCATAAATAAATCTATAAAAAGATATTTAGACTGCACTTGTTTCTGAAGCATGCGAAAGTGAACTTCATATTGGATCTGAAAATACTACGATAACCTATCGTCTTCAGCTTCAGGGCATAGGTTTTTCAACCTGGCTGCGCAACATAACTGAGATGAGATAATTGTAAGTTGAAAAAGCTTATTCAAGGGATCAGGGAATGTTGAAAAAATAGCAAATGAAACAAAAAAGACAAGAGAAAAAACTAAAGTTTAAGGAGAAGTTTGACCGGAAAAGCAAGGAGTCCACAAATTAATATAACTCCGGAGAGGTGGATAAACTGCTTGAATAACTTAAGGTTGATTGATAATTTCTTTTAATATTTAAATCAATCATTCTAATCTTAAATGTAATAGTTATGACTCAGATATCTTAACCGCCAATTTATCCATAAAAGTCCATCAATCGAAGACTTTGGACTGCTGAGGTATTATCTACAAAACTCAGGAGGATGAGATCATCATTGAACTTATCAGTAAGCATGGAACTGCTCAATGGACCTCCATTGCAGCCAAAATGCACATGATATGTCATACATCGAGATCCTCTAAACAAATTCGCGAAAGGTAATCATGCTTAAAAGTAGATGGTATAATCAGCTATCTCCTCAAATCATTAAATCAGCTTGGCAACCTCAAGAGGAAGCTGATATCTTTACAGCTCATTCGTTATTCGGAAACAAATGGAAAGATATTGCTAAGTTATTGCCAGGGAGAACAGATAATGCGGTTAAAAATCATTTTTATTCCACTGTTCGTCGAGCCTTAAGGAGATTGGATAAGCATTTTGGGTTTAGAGACAGTACCAAAAAAATGAGAAATTTAAAACCTGCGACTTTAACCTATTTAATGTAAACTGCCAGAACCTTTCCAGACTACGGAAGTATAAATGTCTCTATTAAGATATAATAAAAATGCTGCTCAAATTTGCGCAATGGAAGCCTCACAATAAACTTTTATAAAAAATGCAAGAGAATGATAAATAGCTCTATGAAAATATAAGCAAACTGATCAGCCAGTTCAAGTAAATTTGTATTTAATTAGCCAAGATTACAAAAGGAAAAAATAATCTAAAAATACTATTAATGATGATCTTTAAGAAGAACAAAACAAGCGAGACGTTTAAAGTTTAATTGATAAACTATCAGTTATGTCTGATGGAGAAATTTCAAAAGAAAGTATATAAAAAGAATTTTCTAATTATTTCGGTAGTATAGGAGAAACAAAAAGCTGGTTTAACGTCCATTAGAAATAAGATGAGCTTGGTGGATGTCATCATTTAGGACTGTTGTGTGATGAATAGTTCTGCGAGTGATGTATTTTATCTATTTTTTCCAAATATTGATGATTTGAATATATTTTTATCTATAGTTGTGAAGAGCAATCCTTAATTTTTTTATTATCTGCTACTTAAAAAGAAAAGAAATGATTTTTTCTTTCCTTTTTTTAATTATCCGAATTTAATCAAATAGAGATTTTTGCAATTTATTCTATATTTTATGTAAATTGATCTTTCGAGTTATTATTTATTATTTATGAGTTTATCTTCTTTGTCATTGCTAAATATCGCTATCTTTAGTATTTAATCTTAAATTAGTATTAGTTTCATTTTAAAAAGCTGTCCTTTTTTATAATTAAGCAATATTTATATTCCTAAATAAACATGGACAAGGGATATATTGATTCAGAAGCTATTGTCAACAATTATAAATATACATCAACTCTTCTTATGACATTTTTCTTTTAGGATAGACCACCAATTTATCTTTTAACTTATCTAGGCTCTGATATTGAATATGCCAAAATTTCTTGATGATCAATAGTAAGTTTTTGACATATAAAATAGTTTGGCATATAAATTTTGTTTTAACCAACTTGATCCTATCTTTATTTATTCTTGGTTTTTGAAAAAAGTAGTTTAATTATTTGGTTATCTAAACTCTTGTAATCACCAAAAATAAAAGATGTCAATCGAGCAACAAATAATTAAAAGAGGGATGGATAAACCTTAATCTCATTCTCCTTAAGCTGTCAATACCTTTGCTATTCAAATTTATATCTTTGCTGGCTTCATATAAACTTATCATGAAATGATTTGTCTTTCACGATAAACCAAAAAGACAAAAAGCATAGTCTTTCATTATTTTTTGAGTTGAGCATCAATACATTAATTTTTTAGAAGTAAAAGAATTCATTTTGTATATTTTCCTTGATTAATTGTAAAAGATTGGTAAAAGATGTATTATGTCACTATTAGCATGCACTTAAAAATCTAATATGCCATCCATAATTTGCTAAATTAATAATTTTCTGTCCGGTCAATAGTTTTGAGTCATTTTGAGTCCCGACTCAATGAGATTCAGTGGACAAAACGCAAAAATAATTTTTAGCAACTGATTTTATTTAATAGGTTCAAAATTGATGGTGGATCTCAACACCAACTGCTCATATATCATTCATAACTTTATAAATCATTAATTCATCTTGTTTTTACCTGAGCTTCTAAAATATTTTACTTGTATTATAATAAATAACTTACCAATGACTTCGAATAACTCCTATTCGCTCCACAAAAGACGATATGCACAAATTTCTATCAAGGTATTTGATTCTACTAAATCAGAAAAGAAAGGCTTTGGTAGATTTGGTGGTTTAGGGAGGGAAAAGCTTATCAGAAGCAGGAAGAAAGCTTCATATAAATCCTTCAACTGTTCGTTTAATAGTGAAAAAATACAATGAGACTGGCATTTTTTTCAATAAAAGGCTTAGAAATACTCCAAAAGAAGTCACTCCGTCCCATATTGAGGAAAAAAGCTAAGAAAACCTTGTAAAAATATAAGAGGGCTAAGAAATTTTGAAAAAATAATAAAAGGCGATTCCAGGAGAAAGGGAAGCCCGGATCAAAGTGTAAACAGACAACAGATGTCCTTCACGGCCGTAATATCCTTTTCTTTACTATGGATATATCTATTGATTTAGATTCAAAGCAAAACGTTTGCGAATTAATTATAAAATATTTATTAAGATAATTTTATGAATAAATTTCAGCGATTTTAATCTTCTGAAGGCAAAAAATTCAAAAAGTCGTCGATCGGCAACCTACCTAGCCTCTACATCAACCTAAAAATGGAGTCTAATTTTTATAGTTTTAATTATTTTTTAAAAATTGAGATCGTTTTACAAGGATTATATGAAGTTGTAATATTTGCGTCCACTTCATTAAATGAGCGTAAAAATTTGTATATGAATAGTAAATTATCGTTTTTTTCATATTTATCCCTCTAATAATTCTTTTAACAAAAATAACAAATTAAGATATGTAAATAAGTTTTTGTTAATTAATAAGTTCTCCAAATTTAAAATAAGAATGAAAAGGACTTATGTTCTCCAAAACGATCTGGTTTTGACCTTCAAAAACTCAATAAAATTATGATATTTCTTCTGAGGAAATCAATTTAATTAATATTGATATATTCATAGAATAGATTCATTATAAAATATAAAAATTGTTAAATCATATATAAAGTAGAAAATATTTTCCTACTTTTGATTTTAATTTGCATCAAAATAATTTCAATCATGAAATTATTAATTCCCCTATTTGTCACTAAATTCAGTTATCAATTTAATAATATTATCATTTTATCATTTATCATTTTAGCATTTTCAATAATTTGGAATTAACTCAATAAATTAAAGAGTTAAAATAATTTATTTATGAATTATTAAACTCATATTAAGAGTTTACTCAATTTCATCTTTGCATCTTCTTCTGCTATTAATTATTTCTCGTGCTCTTTTCTTTCTTCAGAATTAATCTTTAACTTCTGACTACCATCTTAAATTTCAATATCTTATTTTATATTCTTTTGATAGTCCTATCTTATTATCTTCAAACAATCTTTTTAATATCGGTTAAGGCTTTACAAAATTTAATAGCGGGCCTTATTTTACCAAAGGTTAATGTTAATTTAATTTATAATTTAGATCTATTAGTTTGTATCTTGTACTATTTCTTTCAGTAAATATTTTGTAATTGCTTGCTCATGGTCTCATAGATGTTTAATTTCTTTAGTGGGGAATAATTATCGAAAACCATTTTCATTAATAAACCACCGTTTTTCACTTTAAAAGGCATTTGTTATTTAATATTTACTTTATTTATAGAATTCGTATTTTTTAATTTGTTGGATAGTTGTTTATTAATCAGTCATCTATCATGTAGGAATAAGAATAGTGTATTCTCGATGAAGAACCTCTCAAAGTACTATCCCTCTTTCCCAAACGAGAAATCGGTAATCTCACCTTGAATTCGGAAATATACGCCAAACTTTACGATAATTTAACTTGTACAATCTGTAGATAAATATTTATCAATCCAGTGTATCTCAAATGTTCGCATCGCTTTTGTAAAGAATGCATTTAAAGGTATATTCGATCAAACACCAAAAAGTCGTGCCCCAATTGTAGAGGTGGACTCACCACTAAAAGGGACTTGAGATCAGATTATAGTCTGGAGTCATTTATTAGCTTTGCGTTTGGAGATGCTAAAAAATTAACTCGGGACCTGTAAGAAATGGACAAACTACAACTTGAGAAAAACAGAATATTTTAATTAAAAAAAATAGAATCGATGATGGAAATAAGACAGAGACCAATAGCCGAGGTTTCTGAGGATATAACCATAAATTTATCAGGAGTCAAAAGGATCAAAAGCAATGATGGAGAGTAAATCCGAAGGAAAAAAAAATAGAAATCATAAAAAAGAATTAATGTAGATAAATAAACCAATTCACCTTTAACTAAAAATATAATAAAAATAAATTAATCCTCATAGCAAACACAAATGCCGAGAATAGAAATCATTAGAAAATAGGCTCGCAAAAAAAAGAAAGATATCGTCATTATTTAAATTTAATCTAATTCAAACTAATTGGAAAATGCACCACCACCTCAGATTTAGTCAATTGTTAATGCTTAAAACTCAACTAAAAATCAATGCATCTCGATCAATGTCATTGCTGAGATCAGTGAGATTGAGAGTAGTCGACCATATATCTCCTTTAAATAATAGATTCACGAGGCATAAAAAATTGTGGAAAAAGATTCAGTGATAGATATTGTTAATAATCTTGAGTCTGAGAGATCTATAGATCATTTTGAATAAAAAAGTTTGGTTAATCCAGAAGTTGAATCTGCGAAAAGATTATTGACAGAATAATTTGGAGAGAACTATCTCGATCGCATTATATAACTCTCTCAATTCGTAATATTTATAAATGTGGAACTTCGAAAACACCCAAATCACCCATTTACTCCTGAATTGGAACAGCCATATTATAAATTTTTAGCGAAGTCTCCTTTAAATATAGTGTCATCAGCCATAGCTAATAGCTTTAACTTAAATAAAGAGGCAATAAAATTATACGTGAGGGATGGAGAAGAGAATGACTGTTTAGTTGAAGTTCAAATTGAAATAAAACTGCAATAATTAAACTAAAAATACTGGAAAATAAAAAGTGGATATTAAATAATTAATTTTACTGAAATATTAGATGGACTCGAGGATGAATCTTTTTCATTAAAATAAAATAAAAACAAAAAAATAAAATCAAAACGTTTGATTTACTTCGCCATAGAATCGTCTAAAATAATACTATGATTGATTATCAATATATAAGAACAAACAATTGATTGTCTACCTGTATTTTTATTTTTATAAAAACAACTAAGTTAAATTATCTATAACAAAGTGATCAAAACAAAATTAACCTAAATTATCAATCAGAGCCAAACTATATAAATATTTATGATAGCTATTTTTAATATTTAAATATAAATTTATGATTTTAATATAATTTAACTCAAGCCATTTACATGAACAATCCTTTGATTAATTTTAGTTATTACCTTAAAAAAAAAAAAAATGATGATAATGTTTTGTTTATTGATCATTTTCCAATCTCAGATTGTTTATCACACCACATTGATATTAGATCCATTTTTTCATTGTTTTTATAGCTTTCCAAAATAAATTTAATATATTCTTGCTTTTTATCCTTTCCAAAAATAGACATCATTTGACTCAAAATTGTATTTTATGTTGGCACCAAATCGTTATCTTTTTATCTTTAATGGCCTTAATTATTATTTTATTATTTTTATTATCTAATTCTCATTTTTTTAGTTTTCTTTATTTCATTTTATTCCATTATTTCACCTCTTAGAACGCTAGCTCTCTTCTATTGCAAAATTATTTTTTTGATTTTCATCAAGTTATGGTCATGCTAAACTTTGATCTCACAAGTTTCGCAAAGAGTAAAATTAATACATATTGGACACTCGTATCTATACCCGACGATGGGACATATATGGCATGCTTTACATTAATATCCTTAGTGAATTATTGAAGGATAATTGATTTTTTCTTTTCTTGAAGAGTTTAGTATTTATTCTCTAATGCAAGGAATGAGCATTTTTATTCTTTGATCAACCTATTAAATCACCATATTCTTCATCTTAGTCGACATCTTTGGCTTTTTATTAACTATTTTTGGTTATTTCTTTTTCTATTCTTATTGATCTTTCTTAAAAAATTTTAATTTTTTTATCTTTGTATCTTGATGAGTTTCCACTTTTAACGAATTGCTTTTTTATTTTATCTTTTCACCATTATTACTAAAATATTTATTTGCTGTATTTCTTTATCTTTAAGTTATTGTACTCACAATCCCTTCTTTTTATTCAACAATTTAACTTTAGTGGAGCTAAAGACTAGATTATTCTTTCAATACTTGTTATAAGTTAGATAGGCAATTTTTTTATTGTTTCCCTTCAATATAAATTTTAACATACTCCTTGTCAGAAAAATATTACCTTAAAATTTCAATATCTTCGTTAGACGAAATGATAATAATATCTTTATCATCATCCATGTATGTAATGCTCAAACTCTCTGCTTTTAAGTTTAATTCTGAGGCAATAAATTTGACCAAGGCTTCGTACTCTAGCTAATCACTAAAAATCTTGATAATTTCCTTGTGTTTGAGAACTAATTTCATCTTCAATAATGATTTATCTAATGAACTTATAAAAATAATTTTACATTATACAATTTGTATAATTCCGATCAGGCATAATATCTATGATGGCTATTATAGTTCTCTTTGAATTAAAGAAGTATTTGTTTCTTTGGATAGAAGAAAATTAATTTTATACATTCTGAGGAGTTTGATAACTTATTCAAAATAACATTAGTTATCGCGCCATGAAAAAAATCAATTTTGGATAATTTGACAAAGTATTAAGTAACTATATAAATCGAAACAGAATTTTATCGATTAGTTGGCATTTTTGAATATAATTTTAGTAAAATATTACCGTTTTTATTTATTTTAAGATACGGTCCATTACGATCCGTAGAGAATTTAAAATTTAAAATTGCTTCTGTTTACAAATAATTTATATAATATTATGGCATATTCAGCCTTTCTTTAAATAGCTGATCGACTCTCCATTAAGAGTACAATGAGAGGTTCCACAGCAACCATTTGGGGACTCATAGGCACACTAATGGTTTTTATACTCTGTTTAGCATTCTACATCCCTCCAACTATGTTGTACTTTAGGGGAAACTATTTCGAATCTGAGTTTGATTCTTACGAAACTCATAATTAAGACTACTATGAAGGTAGAGACTTTAAAGTAGCAATAGTCTTTAGAAACAGGGTCAATAACTCAGTAGCCGATCACCAAGCCATATTGAAATATGCAATAGCCGAAGCGTATGAAAGTCTTAGTGATCAAATGACATACTATGATGAATTAATGCTCAAATGCGATCCAAATTACTTTATTAATACGATAAATCCCATAGTCCTTGAAGATTGCTTTCTGTTTCCAAAACAAATCGATTTCAATCTCTACGATAACTATGGCCTGTCTACTTTTTTATAATTTATTCTATCACCCCAGATAGACACCAATCCATTTGATTCTAGTTCTAATCAACTATCCTCATATCAATTGCAAATGGAAAATTTCTTAAGAGACTATTATTATGAAATATATTTCACTTCTAAGCTGATTGATACAACTGGTAAATAGTATTTTCAGCTCCACAGTTTTTATTCTACTGAATCTGAAAGTGTAAGCAGTATCGGAATTTCTTGGAATATTATAAGATTGAATAAAAAAAGGACTATTATGGATAATTCAATCATGCCATGGATTAACAATAAGACTTATTAAAATTTAATATGGTTGGGATAAATGCATTTGGCATATCTCCTTACTCCACTCGCAGCTGCTCAAAATGGAGTTTAAGCTGCTTTGACTGAATCAAAATATTCTATTATGTCATATCGCTATTATAAAAAGCTTGATTGGCTTTTGGGAATTATTGGAGGAGCAATGCTTCTTTTTTATATTATACTTTGGGTGCCCTGCAACTATATCAATAAAACATTGCATATCATCAGAAACACTGAATCTTTGCTGCTCGTGAGATATGGAAAGGAAGAAGAGAACATTCTTGCCTGCGAACTTGCAGCTGCAAAAGTATCTAATTTTTATTGGTTTAGTAATCCAATTTTTAATTATCTGTTTGATAGATTTCGGTTGTAAAACGAGATTGTACTGTAGGCTGAAAGATAGCTTGATATTGTTCATCTAATAAAGAAAATAAAAATTGTTGAACGCATAATGCTTAAAAAAAATATTAACAATAAGTTTATCGCCAAATTGCTAAACATTCAAACTGAAAATCAAAGAAATAATCTTCCTTTGCTTAATTAGTCTGTTGGTGGGGAGATGGAATCAGAAATTCATGAAGAGAGTGTGGCTGAAGCTGCGCCTTAAATTATAGAACCCGCTGAATATATCGAAGAGTAGACTGATATCAACTTTAACTTTACTAATATGCAAATTGAATTCCTCAAAGACCATAGAGGTATTTAATAAATATACTCCAACAATATCATGATGATGGCCTTTCTAAACAATGAGGAAAAAATGGCTGATTTAAAATAAATTGAAAGAAAAAATAAGTGGGGTGCTATTCATACTCAAAGATTACCCAATATAATCACTAGAGCATTTTACAAAATTTGTTCATTTATTAGACTGTTTGATTTCTTTGGGGCAAAACCTAATCTCATAGCATAGCCCCATAACTCAACTTTTATTGGTTTCATTGGAACTATAGCCATCCTTACCTTAACCATTTTGACTGTTTGCTTGACTATATCCAATATAAATGTGGCCCAAATAATGACCCTATAAAACTATTTGCCAGAACAGAGTATTAGTTATTTTCTTCAAACAGGATCTTCACTTAAAGTAGCGGCTTGCTTCTCCGAAAGTTCTATGCTAACAGGTGTAAAAAGACTGGCTAATTTGCAATTTTTTACAGAAAGCAAATCTCAAGGAAGAATTTACATTCCTGCTGTACAATTAACATAAAATGATTACGGTCTTTTTGACTTAACTTCGAGCACTTCGCCAATCTCATTGTCGTATTGCTTCGGAATAGAGTCCAATCATACAGTATTTATGGGTAATACTGCAAATGATTATGGATATTTTGGCTTTAGAATTGACCCATACTGCGTTGCGACTCCTTCTTATTGTAAAGACAATAATAATGTAACCACCCAAAATTTTTTAAAATTCATAAATAGCTCATACTCATACATATTTCTGCCATAAAATCGTTTTGATCCGGTAAACAAAAGATTTATCAACAACTTGGTTTCACAACCTCTTAACATCCAAAATTTATTCATGAAATCACCAAATTCAATATAAGAAACGATCTTTGTTGACCATGTCAAAATAGAGGATGACACCAAAAATTTCTTCATGCGAAAATCAGCAATAAATACATTTCAAGGGGTGGCCATCAATCCAAATACTCCCTACACTCTAGTTAAAACTATAGAAAATGATTCCTCTCTCCACTACGAAGTGAGAATACATCCAAGTTTCAATGAGATTAATTATGTAATTTCTACTCCCAAAGCAGATACCCTTCTTGGCATAATCGGAGGTGTATTTGTTTTATGGTATGCCATTTTGCATTGGCTAGGAAAATTTTACAGTTCATATAGCACTAGAGCACAGTTAGCTGAGGATATTTATGATTAATAAAATGCAAGAGAGTGTTTTTTAAACAAAATATTAGCGATGTTCAACATCCCGACCTGCTTACTTCCTGCCTGTTGCTCTATAAAGCAGGATGTCATGCGTATGAAGATTGTGGATAAAAAAATACTCAATGATCTTCACTATCTCTCGCTCATAAAGTACATTGATAACTGTTTTCGCCTGAGTTCAGCTTTATTTGGCCGTGTTCAATAAAAAAATCTTTCCTTAGTATTCGTAAAAGAAAAAATAGGAGAGTCTTAAGAAGTGAAGCCAATCATTGACCAGGTGTAAGAGGTGAATGAAAATGATTTTCTTGAATTTGATCGACTATAGGAGGAGGATGAACTTGATAAAACAAAAATGACTTTTAACAGTAAGTCTAAAATTGCAAATGAACTCAACAACACAAAAAGCAAAATGAAGGATTAAAATTCGTCTCGCAATATCGATTTGGAAAAATAAGTTTTTATTATTGGTCCTCGTGAGGACATAAACGAAAATAGAATTGATGGCCATCCCAAACAATTTATGTTCAGCTGGATGGATACATTTGAGTACACCTCTTCTTTAACTCTTAAGGGAAAGAGATAGTCAACTTCTTGCTGCGGAGGTTTTTGCTGTATCATTCTTTTGATTTTTATTATCATAGTTGCCAGTTTTGAAGTAGGAGTATATCTCAATAGATCTGACACAAAAGTAAGCCTCGTAAGTTCATTAATGTAGCCTCTTGCCTCACAGTCAAGCAGTAGTTATAACAGTAATTTACAACTGATCACTGGTACTAACTTTAAACTTGCAGTTACTTTTGGAACTGGTTATTATTAGTAAGCTCTCGATGTGTCCAACTATACTAATGGTATGGTTGGAGTCAGTGTATTTCAATAAACTTTCATCAAAACAAATGGAAACATTACGACTCAGATTCAAGAGTATGAAATGATTCCCTGTCAACATAATTATCTTACTTCCTGGTTAGGGCCTCTCGTTGACCCATCTTACTATAGTAATACTCAGTTGGGGTATTGCATTCCTGATGGAATTGTTCTTGAAATAAATGGGCTTCCTGAGGATCAGATTACAAAATCGTTCAAATTATCTATTTTCAATAAAAATGGAAGTGCAGCAGGAAATACGATGGTTCAGAAATTTCTAAAAAACTACTTTCCTCAATATCATTTTTCTGTTCCCGTGAAAGACTATAATTCAGCGTCGTTTAGATATTAAATAACAACAATGTACACTGCTTACACCGCCATTACAGCTCCAACACAGCTTAATTTAACACTTTCAAAGATAATCGTTGTCCATGACGATCTCATTTCGTTTGAAAATAATCCATTAACAATCCAAACCTATAATTTTAATCCTTTCAGTCAGTTTGAAGAAGCTTACCATGATTTAATAACATAAAAAATGTACTATAACCTTACCTTTGATAATTCCTATGTAGTTGAAACCTACACTCTGACAGGAGACAAATATTACGAAACATTTGGCATTATTGGCGGTTTAATAGCTTTCTTTATCTTTGGATTTGGAATCCTGCCACGTTCTTTTAATCAGTACAAAATGAGATACCTAATTGGAAGATAATTGTACCTTTTTGATGTTCTAAAAAGCAAAGAAGCCAAAGACCTGGCACGTGGAAGGAAGAGAAAAACAAAATAAGAAATTAAATCTTTAAGTAATATAAATAATTTTTCTGAGGCATAAATTCTTATTGCCTACATTTTGTCCTTTGTCGGAGGAATAGGGCGAAGCTATAATTTTTTTAATATCCTTAGGCGTGTAACCTTGATCCAGCAGAGAGTTTAAAAAGACTTATCTCTTTACGATGTGTATAAGAAATTACATTTGATGCGAGATTAAATCAATAAGGAATTGACGAAGATTTACAATTTACGATCAGTTATAAAACTTACAGATATATATCCCAAACATATCTACAACCCCGATCCAGAATCTATTCAATTGGAACAAAATGCTCAACTGAAAAATTTTGCTAAAAAGCACAACTGGAGCGCATACGAACAACAAGCTGTTATGGAAGCTTTTCAGGCAAGAGTCAACTTAAAGGCAGTTTTTGACAATCAATTTTTAGACAAAGCTTTTAATGTTATCAACGAAAATAGTGTTGTAAACATGTCTCAGTTTGGAGGAACAGTGGGGTCCATTTGCACAAATAGTGTTGTTGAAGCTCGGTCTGACATTGAGGTCAATTAAGAATGATTATTGTATACAAAGAATCTATCATTTTAAAGTAATTTAGCCTTAAATTGAAAGAGAAATTAATAAGGATATATAAAAAATAAACTAAATTGAATTTCTTAATATTAATTGCCAAATCAGACTTGAAATTGATGATTTAAATGAAATAAAGAAAGATAAAGATTCATTTTTCGTATAATCAGCAGAGTTGAGATCTGCTGCTTTCACAATACTTATTGAGAATATAAGAGTCGTTACAGTTGTTATTTTCTGTGAGATTGAGATATCGTTTGACTGCAGGATATTTTGTTAATCCTTGAAATCCTTTCTTGTCTTTGTTAGTAGAGCAACTTCCCCTATGACTTAATTTGATTGTATTTCTTTTGTAGCTACAACTGCTATTTAACAGATCACTTCCATTAATGCTTTGAGTTAAAAGTTGTTTTTACTTTTTGAACCGCCACTTATCATTGAAATGCTGTATTTAATGAATATTTTAAACATCAAATAATCTTTAACGACTACTATGACGAGCCTGTATTCTTCCATTTAAATCTTTTATCTTGAAAATAAGGTTCTTAGAGTGCATTAAATTTTATAATACTTGATTGCCGGCAAGCAGTTATGATTGGAAAGTTTTTAATTTATGATTCATGTTACTTATGGTAGAGGTTAAGGTCTTAGTACGGATACTCTCTCTTAAAATTCCTTTCTTTTTATCTAAGCAATCTGAAACTTTTGTATTCGCATATAACTATGACTTTAATTGATTGATAGTATTCTCGTAATTTTGCTATCTTTCCGCACTAATTTCTTGCAGTATCTTAACAGGTATTTTTAGAACTTGAGTATTATTAAGTCCTGCCTTGGCACAAAGCTCCCTGAGTTTAAAATTATTTTTGACCTAAAATAACCCAAAAATTTTTCCTTGCTCAAGGGATGTAATTTAGTATATTTTTTCTTCAATATCTTTAATAATTCTGATTTGTCCCTAAACAATGTAGTAAATTGCATCGACATCTTCACCTTTCCTGTATGCAAAGCAGTTAAAACTAAGATTTAATATTTCACATTTTTATAGGTAGTAAAAGCGTTTGCTGCTTTTGAGGTTCTCAATCAGAGGCAGAGGTAAAAAATTTAGTTTTTGCAAAATCATGGCTGTTTTGCTACTGATGTAATACATTTAAACTGGTGTCTCAACTTTAATTTCTACAATTGACTCTTATACTCGATGTCCCTCTTGTAGCACGACTATTTCATCTATGCCTGTGCATTTAGTTCTGCATTGATCAGCTGCTATATAAACAAATTTTGAGTGATCCAAGCAATACGAAAAAGAGGGCGTGACATAGTCAATTTTTATAGCGGATTGAAGATAGTCTTTGACTAATGATAAGTCATAGTGCTTCAGGAGAGCTTTAAAAAAATACATATCTTTCATTTTGAAGAAGCGTTGATGTTCAGCTTGTGAGTCAAGTCTTTTCATATGCACAGCAGAAGGAATATTCAATAAGCGAATATATAATGATAAGTTTTCGGTATTTTGGAAAAATGGGCAGCAAAATTTATTGCCTAAGAAAAATAAATGGCAAACAATTTCAAGTAATTAATTTCAGTTTTGCAGCAAATTTTTAGTGTAATTATTTAATTTATGGAAGGAAATAATATGGAGGTTGCCTCAAATCACATCGTCAACGATAAAAGGATTAGGTTAATTCCTGAATAATCATTTCATTACCTATGAATAGTATTTATATTTGGCTCCAAAGAAAAATTAAGTTCACCACTAATAATATCCATCCTATTCTTTGACCCGTTTTCATTCCGCAAACTGCAGCCATACTAATAGCAACTAGTAGCTGCTTATAGTAGGGAATTGCTTGCATTACCAATAAATTAAAATCTTCGCCTACGTCAATCAATAGAGTTCGTGCAAATAACTTAAGATTAGCCGTCACTAAGTTGGCAAATTAATGTTGATGTTGATGCATTTCCATAGCAACGAGAAGTAGATAGCTGGCTAAGATTCCTCGAAACAGAAACTGTGTAAGGAATATTGATGCTTTCTCCATAAATAATAATAATGAAGTCATCTATTTAGATAAATGTCTGAAATGCTAGCCAGGAGAAAATATTTTAGTAGCATTTAGATTTTTAATGTTAATTATAATTAAGATGAGTAAAAGTAAGTTACTTTACTTTGGCTACAATTGGGCGAACGAGATATTCTCAGCTGATACCATTCAGCCGAAAAGCAAAGGAAACAAAGTTGACAACCACTTGAGAAACATTGCCATACACCACGGCCTATGTTCTTTGGCATCACCACAAATTGGACTCTTTTGGAAGGGATTCATTATGCTCAAGAAAGACCAACTTAAACCTGGAAAGTGGAGTTAATATAAAAACCTGAAGCATACAAGTTATGATTCCTATCTAAATCCATAGATAGTCGATTTTTCCGAGGAGGAGATAGAAGATTACTAATAATGCTGTGGCTATCCAGGATTAAAAATGCTCATCAAAAGATCTAGAAAAATTAAAGTTAAATATAATGGCGATAGAAAATTCTAGTAAATATCGGAAGAGTTAACTGATTTTCGAGCGAGAGTCTACCAACATAAATTCGATCATTTGGAATGTATCGATCCTTTGAAGCTGGCAACAAAAATAGAAATAATAGATAATAGGCTTCGAGATTAGTATGACAAATTAATTCAAGAAAAATTTTAGGCTTTCTTATCTGAAAAAGCATCACAAAAAGATAACCCTCAGTTTAATAAGGATCATTCTGAGTTGTATAAACGTAGTCGTACTTTTAATTAACTAAGGAGAGAGATTGTTTATACTATAACTGATCATTACTGCAAGTGAGAAGGTGATTTATTTAACCATTACTACAACTTTACTATAAAATATCGATAATTTAAAATTATGCTAATCTACTTACTCGAAGATTGAATAGGATTGAGATATGAATACTCATAGATTAATTTGATTATTTAGGATTAGAAATAGTGCTAAAATGCTGTCTCCCTTCGTTATATCAATTAAACATGAAAATTAGTTTTTCTGAATAAAATTGGCTAAAAGATTAATTGGGTTTATATCTAAAATTGAGATAATTAATTTTTCAATGATCAAATTTATTTATTATTTTAAAATTATCACCATTATTATTGGTTATTTTATGTGGAGGTAATAAATAACATAATTATTAAATGTTAGTTTTAATTTATGATCAGTCATCAAATAAATAGTTTACTGTCAGGTAATGTTTTATCATAAGTCAGCATAAGTTATTATTATATCAATGTAGAAATTATTTGATCATTAATAAATATAGTGAATGATGCATCAAGAACAGGAAAATATATCCTCAATTCATAATACACCTAAACCTAATATTAAGAACTCCACAAATGCAGCTTCAGTCAAGTAACTTTTCATCATAACATAGAAAAGTAGTCAAAAAAATGACTTTTGATCCAAGCCAACTCATCAAACCTTTTGATAGAGTTCTTCCTCTGTTAATTGAGAAGCCTTAAAAAAAGAAAAGAAAAGCAACAAATATTCCAAAATTTATAATAAAAGTATTCTATCGGGACTTACCAAACTTTCCAACAGAACATCATAATGATAGATTGAAGGTGTTTGCATATTCCCTTAATGAATCCAAGACACGTTTTCATATGATTGAGCTCTTTGGCATTAATGACTAAGACCCCGAGATTGACGCGTAAAATGAGATCAACAGGCAAGTGCTGCGGAGAGTTCTTCACAGAAACTATGAAAATGTGTTGGCTAATACTCATATTCAGCATAAAAGACTTTATCTAATGTTTAGTAAAAAAGTTTTATTGCGACTTAACCAGCCAAATCTCATTGGAAACATCGAAATTTGATCTCATTCTCCTCCAGTCGATATAGCATATTCTTTATTTATAATTTTGGGCAACAAAAGAAAAAAGGTATATAAAGACTTAAAAGTATCATTTTTTACGACTTTTCATAATTTCAGCTAAATTTTTAATCAAATTGTTATCCTGCCCTAATTCCACAATTTTATTTTCCATGCCTCTGAGTTTTTATTGAGACTATAAAACTTTTCCTAATTTTTACTACAGTTTTTGATATTTATTTGTCATATGCCTCAAATCTTCCTCCTTATATGAGAGTTGCTGCCTGAGATCTTCAATTTAAATGTTAAGTCTATTAATGTCTTATTTGTAATAATTGTTCAACTTATCCTCAGTTTATTTTTTAGATTCTATGAATCTATTTTTTTATTATTGTAATTAATTGTCTTTTACTGTTGTTTATTAGGTTTTGTTCTTTTGAATATGATTCAGTTTGGTGATTAAATTCTTTTAGATGGCCTTATATTTATTTAACTCTATTTATAAATTATCCTTGTCAGTTGATAGTTGATGAATAGCTGATTCGTAATCCTATCTGTGACTATGTTTCAATCTTTCAACTTCAGAATCATAAACTTTTTTATTATTCTTAATGGTGATATCTTTTTTCTTGAGTTAATTGTCGTAGAATAGTTTTTATTTGCTTAATTAAATTTCAATATCATTTTTTTATTTGTTAATAAGCTATATTTAGCTGTTTTTTTGTGATATTTCTGCACCATGATGGTCTTTTAAGAGCAATAATTTGTGGTTAAGCTATTCTATTTATTTGTCTTTTGATAAAATCATTTCCTGAAGACTTTTTCTTTATTATTCATTTTTTTGATTTAACTTCTCCTTGTCTTTTGTTTCTTTTATCAATTTCGAAGAAGTCATCTCAATTTGAGAAAACATGATCGAAGATGACTCGTGTTTTTCAAGATGGTGTGCATTAAGTTTTATCTACAGCTCTGCGATGCGTGAGTTAAGCCTTAAAATTTCCAGATCAAATACTTTTCTCATTTAATTTTTTTATTTTAAGTCTTGATGAAGTAAGTTTCGATAATTTTCTCCTTCAATTTATTTTGCTAGCAATTATTAATTTAAAATTTCAATTTAATGCTCATAAAAATCTTTTAGGGCTCTGATATCTGCTTATCTCAATTAAGCAAATTTTACTTTCAACATTTCCTCTTCTACTTTTTGATCCCTTTCTAGATCTTAAATTTTTAATTTTGCAGAGTCAATAATTTTATAAAGGTCTTATGTTACTTCAGCATGCTCCATTCTTTTATCTTATATTTATTGAAAAAGTCTGCTTATTTATTTGGATTTCACATCTATAATTTAAAGCAATTTGCTGTTCTATGCTTTTAAGTTATTAAGGATCGCCTAATTTCCCATATGCAGAGCTTATAATTGATTTTAGTTAAGCGATTTTAATCTTTGAGTTTGTTCAAAAGTATATTTTTTATGAGTTGATTCTAAATTCTAAATTTAACTTTAAAGCTTTTATTGTTTTTGAATTAGTTATTATTAACGTATATTTTGTTAGTTTTAAGATATTTTTTGCTGTTATTCAGCCTCATTAACTTAATTTTATCTATCATTCAGTTTTTTCTTAATTTTTGCTATTTATATATTTTTCTCAGCAGTAAGCAACTATTGTTGCTTGCGATGTTCTCGAGACAGATTATCTATAGTGCTTTCATACTTAAGTTTTTGCTAAGATAGTTCAATTTTTCTTAGATGATTTATATGAATAATTTAATTATTAAGATCGATTATTTAGCTCTTGAGACTTTCAGCCAAACTTTGATGTTATAAATTAAGTTATTACATCTAATTTTTTTTAATTGCCAACATATGTTATATACTCATTCTCTCCATCTATGAGGCCTACCGAGCCAATGACTGATTTTTGACAATAAGATGCATTTATTTCATGCTTTAATTATTAAAGGATTTCCTCAAACAATTCATTTAATTGGATTTGAGACAATTCTATCTATACCTTTCCTGATGGAGAATTTCAATCTATTCTATTAACTGTTCAATTTGGTCTTCGTAGTAGTTAAATTTCAGCTATGATTCTTTAACAAATTTCTTTTTTTCAATTTAAATAGACTCTATTGTTTTCATTTAATTTGCTATTTGGTCCTGTAATCTTTTTTAGAGTGCTTTGATAGTTCTACTCCTTTCGTCCAATAGACGATACAGCTCAATATTTGAATTCCCATTAATGTGGTGTTTTTCAAAAGGATCATCAATTTCAACGTTACTCCTCATATCATATCTTTTTTTTTCTGTTGTATTATTTAGTTCGTGATCTGCATGCTTTGGCTATTTTTTTCTAGGATATTCAGAAGGAACATAAATATTTTTCTTATATTTTTCAGTGGGTCGAATGTTTTCGTTGTAAGTTGAATTCAAAGGTGAGTATTATGGTTTATAGCCTTGAGTATTTTTCCTATAAGGAGATAGTTTTGACATTCTATTTTATTAATAAACAAGATAAACAAAAATTAAATCTTTATTTTCAATTAGAGCATAAAGACCATTTATTAATTGTTAGTAAAAATAAAATCAATTCGCAAAGATGTTTCCCCATATTAATTTAAATTATAATTAAATCTAATAAAATTATGAAAATTATTTTTCAAAATGTTAACTTATACGAATCTACATGTCATATACTTTTAAAATTAATCTTCAAAGAATATTTTATCACTTTTCAATCGTTGAACTGCTAGCATGCTTTAATTCTTACCTGACAAATAATTTACAAATTCATTATCGCTTTTCCGTTTTTGATTTCTTTTTCTCTTAAAATTTAATCTTAAAAATTGAAGAGAAGAGACAAAAGAATGATATTTTGTAAATTTAGAAGAGAAAAGATAACAAAAAAATGAAATGATCTAAGTGATAAAAGTAGTTAATTCTATTATCATTACGTAAAAGATATATGAGCCTGTCCCTTATTTTTAATTACTTTCAACAAGAGTTTATTAATTCAATAATCAATCTGCAGAGAAATACAGAATGTTAAATAAGGTGATTTGATCAAGCCTTAGTGGCTGTTTTTGCTTTTTTCTCTGTTTTTTCTTTTTTCTCCTTTTTCTCTGTTTTTTTTTTGGTTTCCTGTTTTTATTATTCCTCTTTAGGGTTGTTAAGTTCCTCTTTAAGTTTTTTCAGACGAGTCATTGTGACTTTGGCAGTAGTAGCTACACTGGTGGCGAACTAGAAAGCACCTCCTGCGAAGGTCGTCTTGCATCCACGGCACTTCCAAATTCCAGCTGCTGCTCTTCTGACTTGTGGCTGAATAATGATACAAATACTTTACCACAAGCGGGGCAGACGTACTTGGCCCGCTGTTGCAATTCAAATTTTTTAACAATTTTTCTGATAGCTGAGCCGTACCTGGTTCCATATTTTCCTGTCACTCCAACCTTCTTGGTTCTCTTGGCCATAATCACAAATATTAAATAATATTAATTAATTAATTTTAATTAATCTCAATGTTTATCATGGTATATTCTAAATTTATTTAATTGAATTTTAAGGGTCATCATAGACAAAAATAAAAATTATATAAAGAGGATAAATGCTTAAAGAAGTTTAGACAACTAAAATAGCAAAACTAATGGGGATTAACATCCATTGGTCTCAATTGACGTAATTTATGATATATGCAATTAACTTTTAATTGCATGCAATATTAATCCAATAAGGCAGCTTTATTAATCTCTATTATTATAATATTTATTTGTATTAATATGAATTTAATTCATAAGTTTGCTCATTGAATTCAATAATTTTAAAGTTTATTATCAAAATATTAAATTTAATAGCATCACAACTTCTTTTCTCTTTTTATAAGACAATCCTTCCATCTTAAAGGAGGGCCCTTGATCATTAAATTTATTCTCATTTTTTAAATAAATTTCACCATTTGAATTTTAGTGTGGATTTTGCATCGACTTTTCATAATTCTATGGATGCATTAAGCTGAACTGAAGAGCTACAAACATTTGAAACGAAGATCCTTATTTTAGAGGTGATCAGAATAGAATTACATTAAAGAAGAAAAAGAAGGTCGACATTTTATAAATTTTAGTAAATGAACTTTCTAAAATTAATTGAGCTAGTTGAGAGCCATCTTTTCTTTGAAAACATTTACCAGAAGAGTCTTAAAATTGATGCTTAATTCCATAGTATCATTCTTTTTTCCTTGGAATACCGCCTTGTATTTGCTGATAACTTCATGACCAAAGTTAATTTTTTATTAAGTTTCCTTTGATATGTTGGATGATTGATTACTGGCTGTATTTTTTATTGGCTGAGTTGATTCTTCCTCTTTTTCAGTTTATAATCTTTCTGGTTTGTAAAATTGATTTTAAACTTAAAGAGGAAGAATTTCCTCTTTTTAGGAATAATAGAAATTTTATGTAAAAGAGAAGTGATTGTTTAGATAAGATGGCGCCTCCTTTTATTAAAGCATATCATATTCGTTAAAATCCTCATTGAATGTGTATAAATCCATTTATGAAATTATTATAAATCATTCCCTCAAACTATCATGAATTTCAAGTTTAAATAACTTCCATTTTTGATATTCAGCTCACCATGAAGACAGTAAAGCCTTATTTCCGATGAATAACTGATACAACCTAAATTATTTATTATGCTGGCTCGTAGGGGAAAATTGAAATTCCTGAATTATTCATATCATCGATAAGAAAAGGAAAAAAATAATGAAAAGATAGATGAAATTAAATTATTATATCAGTAATATTAAGGAATAAATAAAAGGGAGTACTAATCGATTAGTTATTATCTACCAAAATATTACTGGCATCAATCATTTTAACAGGGTCCAGTAACTTAAAAGTTAATAGTTAAAAATGATAAGTGTTCAGCCGATCATTTTTCTAGGATCTCTTGCCAGAACTTGTGCTAATTTCTTTAGCTCGGCTTGATCTCCGATAAGTTTACTTGCTATCTTTCTTTCTTTCAATCCCGATGAAATATCATTGAGCTGCAATGATTCCAATATTTTATTAACGGGCTACTTTCGTTCATTTTCTCCGTTTGCCAATAATTTTTCCAATGCAGTGATACTCCTCTCGTAAGAACTTATTTCCATTGATTAAAAAGATGTTTAAATGGTCTGCTGTTTATGCAAAGTAGACTGATTTTTTTTAGTATTGAATTTAATGATTCCCTTTAAAGCCAATAAAATGTCTGATTGTTCTTAAGTTGTGAATACCTTTAAATTTTTCTTCAAGTCTCTTTTGATATCATTCAAAACGTCCTTTCTCTTATCAATTTTTTCATTTTTTTCAATCTTGAAATCTTGATATTTGTTGAAATCTCGAGATTTGTCAAAGTTTTGATTATAACTTTGATTGTTAGCATTGGCATAGTTTGCTGGGTATGAAGGATAGGAATTATTAGTTTGAGGCAAAGATGCCTGCTGATTTTTGTATAAAACTTCTGGTTGTTTCTCTATGATGTAATCTCGTGGCTGTATATTTTGTGGAATTTTGTATTGATTGTTAGGATTTTGCATTGGCATTTGATGAGGTTGTGGAGGGAGGGGTATTTGTTGATGGGGGACAGAGCTATTCATCTGATATTGATTAGGATTAATTTGCATTGGCATTTGCTTCATTGGCCCTCCATTATTAAAAGGATATTGATTGGGATGCATATAAGGAGGAGGATATTGAAGATACATTTGATGCGGCATTGGCGACATTGTCATCGGCATTGGCATCGGCATAGGAGCGCGCATCGGCATCTGCATCTGATACATGTAAGCAGGGGGCGGGTAATATGGTGGCAAAGGATGCTGATAAGGATTTGGCTTACCTACATTTGCACTCTCGAAAGGTTCTTCTGTATCTATTTCCTTTTCATAGGGCGTCGTTGTTTTTTTTTAATTTCTCTTTTATCTGTCAACACTATTTTTTTATCGTTATTTGGTACTAGCATTGGGGTAATTTTTCTGCTTGTGATCTTGCTTGTGAATTTTCTTTTTTTTTCTGTCGTGGTAATCGTAGTCGGACTTGCCATGACCCTTATCTGTGACAGTCTAAAAAATAATCTCGCTGGATGAATCTTCTTCAGGCGAGGGGCGACTAGGTTGCACCTATATCTGAGTTAGTGGCTGAGGCTGCCGCTGCTATTGACTCTAAGTTTAAGGAAAAATTAAAAATAGTAAGACAGTCCAATTCCTATTGAAATTGAGCCTATCCTTTAAAGTGGTTTACTGGTTGCTGTCCCTCATCATCCGGGAGCTACCCCTCCTCAACGTCTTAACTATTAACAGTATTAGTAATAAAGCTATTCATGGCGCAACAACTCAATTGTATGTTTTTATTATATGCATTTTAACTACGACACCTATAAACCTATTTTCATAACAGCATTATTGATTAAATTAATCATTGAGTTTTGATAACCATCAATAATGAAAATGTTCCTCTTTTTAATTAAAGAGCTATATTATCTTCTGCAATTTTTTGTTTGTAGCCTAGAGTTTGGCAAGATCCAATGTATTAACTCTCCAATTGTCTTTCTTGGGGAAGTTGACTCATTTATAAATTTGGAGATATATTTTATATTTTTAATGAAAGGAATTGGAAATAACAGATAATATTTTTAAATGTTAATCACTTGCATTTTACTTGCTTCTTCTGGATCCTCTAAAAATTTGTAAAGCAGTGGCAAATAATTTGTTAAATTAAACATAGATAATTCTGAAATTAAAAATCAAAAAAGTCCGCTTTCTGGAGTCAACATTGATCTCCTTCATTTTAAAGAAATGTTTCCCCTGAATAGCATAATTATTGAATCAACAAAATCAAAAAAGAATCTAAAATCTAAAAAGTAAATATTAAAGGAAATATAATATTAACTTTTCCCGATTGAAGGGTATATTGGACTTTTTGTGTTTTCAGGTCACGGATACTTTAATGGAGCAATGCTCATCTAAACTAAATAGCATCCAAATGGATAAAGACTTACTCTTGAAGAAATTTATGATTTATGGCACAAAAGAGTATATGAAGGATAAAGATAAAGATGGCTTTGCATAGTCTTAGACTGCTGTTATGCTGGAAAAATGGCTGCAAGGCTAAAAAACAATCGAAAGCTGAGTGAATACGAAAAAGTTGATGTGTTTTGTTCGAGCGGTCCTAATAACACAAGTTTTGATTTATAAAAATTCGGAGGAACATTAATAGCTAAATTATGGTCAAAGTTCTTTCCCGATTATATACTGCCTCATGAAAAGAAGAAAGTAAAGAAAATGTTCTTATAAGCGAATCCAGTAAAACTAACAGGCTAAAATGGAGTTTGGTCAAAACTATAATTGATAAAATGGTGATTATTTAATATTTATTCTTGATTTGATAATTTTATTAAACTAGTTAAATTAATTAAAAATAATAAACAAACCGTATATATTTCCTTTAAAAATATAAGG
>Ga0302186_10000720_pt1 | contig 28781 bp, 42 predicted proteins | sample II_Bog_E1_2_FD_198782 | JGI IMG/M metagenome (GOLD analysis project Ga0302186, IMG submission 198782) | Peat permafrost microbial communities from Stordalen Mire near Abisko, Sweden - II_Bog_E1_1 | ecosystem: Environmental > Terrestrial > Soil > Wetlands > Peat | place: Sweden: Abisko... | reverse complement strand
TAAATGAAGCTTATAAGGCCGCAAAAGAAGCAGTAGGCGCCTTAGATATAAATAAGGTCAATGAATTTCCATCAATTGCAACAAATATTTTACAAAAGGATTTTACTCTAAGTCCAGCAAATGCGCCTAAAGCATATTCTCAATTAAAAGCATTTAAGCAGTTATTCGGCAATGCAGGAGAAGGCGTAACAGGTGTAGATTTTAAAGGTTTAGAAAGCTGGAGACAGGGATTAAATAAAGCTATTACTGGCGTAGAAAGAGGCGGTCAAGATGAGGTGGGAGTAAATGCGCTCAAAAATACATTTGATGATTGGATGGATAATACTTTAGAAAAAGCACTAATCTCTGGCGATTCAAAAGTTTTATCAAAATTTAAAGCCGCTCGAGCTCTTAGTTCCCAGTGGATGCAAAAATATTACGGTAATGGCAAAGATATTGGCAAAAACTTTGTTCGCGAAATGGTTGAGAACGCTAGACAAGGAAACGAGCCGCTGACTCCAGAGATTATCGTTAATAAGATTTTCGGGACTAGTGAATTAGGTTTTAATAATCAAGCTGCGAGTATAGTTAAGGAACTAAAAACTCATATACCCTACGGTGCAATTAATCAATTGCGTTCAGAAGCCGGAGCTAGACTACTGAAACCGTTGACCAAAGAGAATCCAAATGTGACCACCTACTTAAATAATTTGAACAAGTTTACTACCGAGAATCATAGCCTGGCAAAAGAACTATTTACACCTGGACAGATAAAAGAGTTGCAAGATTTTGGAGAAGTAGCCAGAAAAATTTATGGCTCAAAAATAACTTCTAAACTTAATCCATCTCAATCCGGAGTATTCACTAAACTCAACAAAGTTCTTGATAAGCAATTCCCATGGGTGAAAGATATATTCAGAACACCTGTAGTATTAAATCAGAGTAAATTAAAATCGCAATTATTGGCTGGAGAAAAATACAATTCACCTGTTTCTAAAGCTGCAAGAGGTCTAATCCCATTAGCTAATACAGAATCGAGGGGTGACAGCGATACTCTTGCTACGAAACCTTTCCATAAATCGACTAGAGAAGAAAGAGAAGAAGAACAAGGGGAGTATACGTTTGGTGACTGAGTTGAAATTATTTCTATCATTATGTTAAAAAAGTTGTTACAATTCGTTTTATAAATTATATACCAAAAGGAGTTCCACATGGGTATGAAAAGTATGGGTCTTGGGATTGCAGAATTAGCTCCCGCCTTAGCACTAACTGCGGCTAACACAATGGTCGTTAATCAATTTACAACTTATACTTCCACTAATAATGTTTGGGTTCCAAGAGAAGCGACTCTATCCGAAGTGGCTGCGTTCATTTTAGGCGGAGTTACCACTCTAGCAGTAGGAACTGTCACTCTGGCAGCTGGCACAGCAACTGTCGCATTACCTTCTATCGTTGCAGGGAGTATAGTGCTATTAACTGAAGCTAATGCAACCCCTAACGCTTTGGGTTACGTTATTACGGCTGGCACAGGATTTGTTATACATTCTGCAAGCGGTGCTGATGTTTCATCAGTAAGTTACGTAGTATTAAGTTAAAATCAGAGGCATAGATGACAAATCAAGTTCCATCTACCACTAATCTAACGTTTTTTAATGCGCAAACCTCGAATGCTTCATCGGCAGGGCAAAGCTTTATTTTCCCTATGAAAAGGGCTTGCCTGAAATTTTGGGGCACATGGTCTGGGGCTACAATAACATTTCAAACCATTACTCCTTTAAATCCTAGTTACTGGGTGCCGATTCTCAATTTATCAGGCGCGGTGATGGCCTTTACATCTGACGGTCAAGCAACTTTAGAAAATGTGGTTTATGGTGATATGATCAGATGCACTATAAGTGGTGGCGGCGGTTCATTAAGTTTGAGTGTAACTGCTCAGGTAATTTAGGAGTTATTAATGGCTGATTTTAAAATAATAACTGGTGGTGGTGGGGGCTCCGGTTATATCACTATCGAATCTAACGGCACGGCTCTACCTCATGAAAGCATCCTCAATTTTGTTGGTGCAAATGTTTCTATCGTTGACAACCCCGGTAATGGCAGCACTGATGTAACAATCACTACCGGTGGTGCATTTACATGGGTTGAAGCCCCATCTTCCACTACTATGGCTGCCAACATGGGATATAATGCCAATAGCGCAAGTTTAGTTTCTTTGGCTTTACCAGGGACGGCCGCATTTGGCTCAACTATTCAAGTATCGGCATTTGGCGTAGGCGGCTTTACTATCACTCAGGGAGCAGGTCAAACCGTACATTTTGGTGATATTAGCACTACAACAGGCACAGGGGGCTCCATTAGCTCATCAAGCCAATATGATACGATTACAATTTTCTGCTCAGCAGTTAATACGGATTTTACTGTAACAAGCGCAATCGGTGAACTTACTGTCGTTTAATAAGGGGGTTAACTGTGACTGTCAATAATGCCATAAATGCTAATGCTGCAACACCATTGAGTTCGGCAAATGGTGGGACAGGATTAAGTAGTCCAACGGCTGGTAATATTCTAATCGCTCAAGGCGCATCCCCTTTCACAACCGTTAATCTCACATCCGGTCAATTACTTGTTGGCACCACTAGCGGATCGCCTGTTGCTACCACAGTTACGGCTGGCACAGGGATTAGTCGCACCGGTGGATCAGGGACTTTAACAATAGCTAATACACAACCTGCGGAGGCCTGGACAGATGTTACTGGTACTTCAGCTACAATGTCCGTCAATAATGCATACACCGCTAGTAACGCAGGGGTGGTAACCTTTAATTTGCCAGCAACTGCAGCGATGGGCACTATTCAGCAAGTAATGACGGGGACAACATCAGGTGGGTGGAAAATAGCTCAATCAGCAGGGCAAAGTATTAAGTTCGGGACGTTGAGCACAACTAGTGGCACAGGTGGCTCCTTGGCTTCTACAGCGCAAGGAGACGGAGTAATCTTAGTATGTAATTTGGCCAATCTCTCCTGGACTTTACTATCATCAGTAGGGAATATAGCGGTAACATGACAACACAAAATAATATAAACGCTAATTCGACTAATCCGCTCAAGGCACAATATGGTGGTACCCAATTATCGACATTAACAGCTCATACGGTTTTAGGCGGTAGGAATGCAAGTACCTTAGCTCAAATAGCATTAGGAGCCGGAGCCACATTAATAGGTGTAGCAGCTGCCAATACTGCTCACGGAGCAACTTTGACGGCTGGATTTGGGATAGCGATAGCAAGTACTTCCGGTTCTATCGTAATTTCTAATACTTTGCCTGAAGCCTCATGGGTCGATGTAACAGCCACTACCCAAACCATAGTCATCGGGATGTCATATTCGGCTAGTAATTCGGGATTAGTCACCTTTACCTTACCAACGACTTCAATCTACGGAGCTACATTTACAATAATGACAGGTTCAACAAGTGGTGGTTGGAAGCTTGCACAAAACGCAGGACAAATCGTGCAGTTCGGTTCTGTCACAACGACCAGCGGCACAGGCGGTTCCTTGGCTTCTACTGCACAAGGAGATTCAATTACTTTAGTTTGTTATGTAGCTAATACTAAGTGGCAACTTGTAGCATCGACAGGGAATATAACAGTAACATGACAACGAACAATTCAGCAAATGCAAATTCTACTTCTCCTTTAGCCGTCATTGACGGTGGTACTGGCGTTTCATCTCCCACCCAATATGGCGTTGCAATCGGTGAAGGGACAAGTCCAATCAACTCAATAGTTCTTGGCGCCGGTCAAATATTGATCGGCACAACTTCGGGCGATCCTGTAGTCGGGACTTTAACAGCTGGAAATGGGATAAGCATAACAAATGCATCCGGATCTATCACCATTACTAACACCTTTCCATCTGATTTATGGAGCGTTACATCTAGTCCTACGGTATCCATGAGCTCCAATAGCGCATATTTAAATTCGTATTCAGCTACGACAGCCGTTTTCACTTTACCGACAACTGCTGCTTATGGATCGATGATCCAACTTGCTAACGGCCAAACTATGTTGGCCGAATGGTCAATAGCACAAAATGCCGGTCAATATATTAGATTGGGATCTCGAGTAACGACCACTGGGACAGGCGGCTCAATCAGTTCTACTAATCTGGGAGATAGTATTTACCTTCAGTGTTTTATTGCGAACACCGCATGGCAAGTAATAGGTTCTGTAGGTAATTTAACAATAGTTTAAGGAGTAATAATAATGACTACACAAAATGCAATTAATGCCAACGCCTCCCATCCACTGGCTACGGTCAATGGTGGATCAGGGATTTCATCGCCTTCAGCTCATGGGATATTAATTTCAGAAGGCGCATCCGCGTATAACCCGATCGTTCTGACAGCCGGACAAATCTTAGTGGGGACTACCGCTAGTGATCCTGCAGCTACAACTCTAACCGCAGGTTCGGGCATCTCAATAACTAGCGCTTCCGGTGCTATTACGATCGCCAATACTTCTACAGGTGAAGTGTGGACTGATGTAACTGCTACAACTCAAACCGTCGCAGCAAATAATAGCTATACCGCTAGTAATGCTGGAGCTGTGACCTTTACTTTGCCCACCACAATCGCATACGGATCGATTACTGAAATTACCACAGGAACAACTGCAGGTGGATGGGTTGTCGCTCAAAACGCAGGGCAATCTATCGTTTTTGGTGATGTAACGACCACAGTAGGTACCGGAGGATCGATTAGTTCTACCTCAAAAGGCGATACTATTAGACTTTTATGTACCGTTGCTAATACTACTTTCCAAGTATTGGCTTCTGTCGGAAATATAACTTACGTATAAACTTAAGAGGTTTAAATGACGATTATTAGTAATTCAATTAATGCTAATTCTTCTACACCGCTGAATACAACAGAAGGCGGTATAGGCGTTTCGGCTCCTACTGCTCATGGCGTGATGATAGCAGAAGGTGCGAGCCCAGTAACTCCTATTGTTTTAACAGCTGGGGAGGTGCTAATAGGTACTACTGCTGGCGATCCGGTAGGCGCTACATTAACGGCCGGGACTGGCGTTACGATTACTAATGCGTCAGGTTCTATAACCATTGCTGCATCAGGTGGAGGCGGCAGTGCTAATCCTACTACATTTTTTGTTGATTATGTCAATGGATCAGATTCTAACAATGGATCTATAGGGTCGCCTTGGTTAACCTTGCAACACGCCTATACAACAATGCATGCCACAGCAAGTTATACTAATCCTATGACGATTGTTCTATCATCTAGTCAAACCGGTGCGTCACCTGATTCGGGGACAATAACCGGTTATCCGAATATAAGTATCACCGCCTTAAATGGCATAGCTACGATCTCTAATGATATCACTATTGGCGGAACACCGACTAGTGGTGATGAAATAAATTTGACTAATCTACTATTCAATTCAGATTTTACATGGACTTTATCAACGGGTTCAATACTTTCCACTCTAAATCTAAATAATGTAACTTTAAATGGAAATACAGCTTTCTCTAACACAGGAACTGGATCAGCTGCAAATTTAAATTGTAATAATACTACCTTCTTAGCCGGCTCAAGTAATTTCTTACTCGAACAAGGAACATTTACTTCGTGCCAATATTTAGGGAATACAACATCGCTGACTTTTGCAAATGGTGTGAATACGGGAGCCGGAGTATCGACCTTAACATTTATTGGTGGTGTTTCCACGGCTCTTCTGCAATTGGATATAACTGTTATTGGCTCTGCGAGCGTTTATGTTCAAGGTATGATGGGCGGATTTAATGTGACCGGAACTGCTGCGGGCGGGCACACTCCTGCATTGTTTATCGATGATTGCAGTGGTAATTCTTACGCCTCTTATCCCGGCATGACAGTAACTTATCAAGGGAATGCACAGCAAATAAATTCAGATTATACACCCGTCCATTATACTGCATCCGCAACTGACGTCAGGAGCAATCTTGCCGGCATTGATAGTGCGTTAGGAGGAGTATCTAATGGCGCCGTTGCTACCAATGTTCAAACATTTGGTGTCAGCGGTACATACACGCCTCATGCGAACATGATTTTTGCTTTTGTAGAGGTTCAAGGCGCCGGTGGTGGAGGGGGTTACTGTAATGCTGGAGATGTATGGAGTCAGGGAGGTGCTGCTGGCGGTTATGGTTCTGCATATTTAACAGCGACACAAATAGGATCGAGCAAAACTATCACAATCGGAGGGGGTGGTAATGGAGCTACTTCTCCTAGTACTTCAGGCAGCCAAGGCGGCACAACTAGCATTGGAACATTAATTAGCTGCTCAGGAGGACTGGGCGGCCAGGCTAGCGTTAGTACTTCTCCTGACTACAGCGCCGTGAATGGTGGAACTGCCACCCCTGGAAGTGGGGTCACTCTCGTCAAGTCTCTGGATGGCGCTACTAACTATCCCGTAGGACAAGTGCAAACTCCTATTATTATTGCACCCAATGGTGGGGCAGGCTATATCTTCGGGGGAGGATGGTTTTATCCCAATATCTGTAATTCCTCGAGTGGACAATCCGCAGGAAGTACTCCGTCAGGTTCTTCTGAGGGTTCGGGCGGTTCAGGTGGATGCAGCGGGACTGCCGGCTCAGGCGCTGATGGCGGTGGTGGTTCACCAGGGTTCGTTGTTATCACAGAATATCTAAGTTAAAAGGAGTAAAATTATGAAATGGTATTTAGTTACAACTGCAAATATTGTAAATAATGTTATAGTATATGATGGCACAAGCCCATATACACCAGAAGCTGGTTTGACATTAAAGTCATCGACTAATCTTTATAATATTGGTGACACTTTCAACGGTTAATGATACAATATTGTTAACTTAATTTAATTTTTATATAGGGATTAATAAAATGGCTAAAAAAGAGTACGAAAGCGAAGGCAAGAAAGAAAAAGGTTGTTTCGGTAGACGTTTAGATATGGGGATCCCATCATATGACGGCGAACCTGAAAAGGCAAAATTGGTTCCAATGAAAAATCGTTTTAGTGCCCAGCACGACGTTTCACAAGAAGAAGCGATGCGTATGGTTAAGGGACGCGGGACTTCATCTATGATCAGCAAAATGAATGATACGGATTAATCATGGCAGAAAAATGGATTGCTGAAGCGGTAGGTAAACATCCTGGCAAGCTTCATAAAGAACTTGGTGTTAAAACTGGTGAAAAAATCCCTGAGAAGAAGTTAATCAAAGCTGAACACAGCAAAGATAAAACTATTCGCAAAGAAGCCAATCTAGCTAAAACGTTGAAAAGCTTTAAAAAGTCTGGAAAAAGATAAACCTTCCTGTATATTAAGAAGATAATGTTTTTCAGACAAGAATATTATAACACATATAGAAGATGATATGTCCATCTTTCTATGCCTAGGAATACCGCTGGATGCCCTAAACACGCAGCGGTATTTTTAATTGTCTAGATCTGCGAATTGATTATAACCATGGCCGATAACTGATATATGGTCATAAAAGGTTGATACACTTTCGGTAATATCTGCGCAATCATTGATCACATTGATGATAGCTGCTGGATGTCCAGAACTAGCAACTAAAAAATCAGGGAGTGCTTTAACAACCTTACCTAATATAGCGCCAAAATCATGGCCTAAAATTTGTTCATTGGTTTCTGGTTGGTTGAATTTAAGCCCAAAGTTACTTAAGAATCCCTTACCAGCGCTCTTTATATAGCTCATATCGTTTCTCCTACTTGGATTGATACTGGCTATTATACCACGATTCGAGAGATCAGTAAAGAACGTTAAATTACGTTAAGCTTTTGTTTATTTTCGTACAGCTATAGTGGTAGAATCCACAAGTTTTGCTCCTTCGATATCCCCACCTGCTTTCAATTCATCAATAAGGAGGATTTTATTGAGCTTAGGAGCTTGCTTTGTGAACAAGTCGGGTCTTTGCATAAGTATAGCGGATTCATCTTCTATAACGAGCTTCGAGGCGGTTTTAGTAACCCTCGAAACGGTACCGAGCGGACAAATAAGTTTCGTAAGTGAAAATTTGTTAAAGACATGTTTCATAGTTTCGCGCAAATTTTCAGCTTGTTTCTTAAATCGATCACGACGTTCTGTTAATGCTCTGATCTGCGCATCCAACGATTCCTCTAAACTTTCGTTTTCATCAATGTAATAAAGAATATTATTCATTAATTCGGGCAAAGCGGCAGGATGTGTTTCAGAAATAATATCATCAATGCCCGCTCTTAAGGTTTTAGAATCGCCAAAACAATCTTCAAGAAATATTAACTGGTCAAGCGACCATTTCGTTGATGAGCACGACTTGGTTGGCAAAGTATCTGGTTCATCTGTCATTGGCAGCAGCTCTACAGTTTAAAAAGTGGTCTAACATACGCGAAAAAAGCAATAGCTCGACAGTTTCAAACTTATCCAATATCGTCATGACGCTATCGAGTATTTCTTCCTTTTCACCGCAACATACACCGTAAGATATATCGTCTTCAACTGTTAAATCTACGATGGCTGCACAAACATTAAGTTTTTTTCCTCTGATCTCGGCTATATGTTTTTCGATCGCTTTTAAAATATCTTCTGATGATTCAATATTTGTAGTCATAAAGTCCCCATTGCGTATATAAAATATAGAACAGTAAGAGTAGCAGTGAATGCTAGAATGAAAGCAACAAATATCATTCGGAATCTTGTATTTCTCTTTGTTTCGCTTGGATCAATTCACCAAACCCCATGCAAATTTCAGGATTATCTTTGCAGAATGCTTTGAGGCCTTCCTTATTTGCTTGTTTCCATTCAAGATATTCTTGAAGCTGTGCTAATTTCTCTATAGAGTTAATTTTATTTGTTACCATTGTACCTACATCCATTCCAGTTAAAAAACTTTCATCGATTATGTAGGAATTCTTACGAGCTTGGCTTTCTTCTACTATCGCGTGGGCTACTTCTTCAGTATTAGCTAGTTGCGTTGATTCTTGCGCCATCATTTCAATGTCGTCAGGATCCGGCAACCCTAAACCACCCATAGATAGAGTAACACGGCGTTTCGCTTTCGATTCTGCTTTTAAAAATGCATTTATTAGGTCAACTCCTACTAATAGGTCACCCCCTTTTTGATACAACACACGTTCCTTGGTGATTTTATCGTAGTAAAACTTATCTTCAGTAACAAGCATTATTGCAGCTGTTGAGACATCTATGCGACCTTCTCTGTCTTGTGCATGAGCTTCAACAAAATATGCGTCGCCCTCTCTATATTTGATTAGCTTGGTGATAGAAATGCCGTGTGTGCGCCTCAATTGATCGCAGGCATTTTTGGTAACATATAGAACTAATTTTTTATTGAGTTCAATAAACTCAAAAGGTTTTGTTAAGGGATCCAGATTAAATGTTTTACACATACTCCTGTAATATTGTATGCGCTGTTCTGAATCCAAGCTTTTGAGATCCCCATCAACCACTATTTGTTCGATAACATTACTTTTTATCGTTAATTCTTTATTCATTACTTACCTCTATTTTTCAGACAATATTATATTTTATGGACTATCTGTTTGCATAGTTCAAGTCCTTATCTAGTCATTGAGCCAGGTTGTGACCCGAAACACATATCAAAATCTAATTCGATAGGACGTAGCACCGGAGGAGTTGGAGTGCGGTTGGAAGGTTGACGAGCTTGTATACATGCTTTATTGATAGCTGAGTTGATCAATTCATAAGTAGGTATACTGCCGCTATGACGCGCATAACATTGAGGTGTATTGCCTGTCAAATCTGCAACAAAAGGTGAGGCGCCACATTCAAGCAATCCCTTGACGATCAGGTAATGACCAGCTTTGCAGGCATAGATTAAAGGACATTTGTTTGCGACATCCACCACGTTGACATTAGCGCCATCAGCAACAGCAGCGGCAACAGCAGCTAGATTGCCGTTCTTACAAGCTTCCAATAATCGTTCATTCTCCGTCACAGTGTAATTCTCCTATCAAGCGAGTCATTGTTATTATGTTATTTTCCATTTCCGCCAACATTAAAGTCATTTCCGCAAATTTATCGGCTGTTTCGCTAAGTTTCCATGAGGTTAAATGTAATTGTCGGTGCATTTCGATCACAGTTTTATTATCGATCATCTTATTTTCCTAATAATTGTTGTTCAAGGCGAACTAGAGCTAAATGTAATTCATCTAATTCCAATTCAACATTTATTAATTTTCTATTTGCTTCATTAAGAAGGGAGACTATTTCTTGGTTCATCGATATTCCCAGATAAAAGATTAAGTTTAGTTCCTGTTGAATTGATTGAAAATAAATAATTCAGACATTCCTCCGGCCTAACACGTTGGAAGTATTTCAGGTAGCGAGAGGCAGTTTTGATATCGATGTTGACGTCTTCATGTAATTCATCAGCAAAAACATGGAACCAATAACCCTCTAGTTCACCACGGTAGGCTTCATATATCCTCTGAGTGAATGGGTCATATTGAAAGACTAGAACATTTTCGTCTTGCACAATATCGTCAAGCATGGATTGGATAATTTGATCGAAATAGAATTTTTCAATCGGGTCAATACTCAGGATTCTTGTGTCGAATAAGTAATATTTCATTCTACATCCTCATCTGTAACAACACTATACCATACTCCAAGAGCAACTATTGTCATCAGGACAGCGAACATAGCATTAATTTTCCAACATCCAAATATAATGAGACAACAAAATAAAGTAAAAGTGCTAATTCTTACCCAATACCAGAAAGATTTGAACACATCGGCTACAGTAAAATCTCCATCATTTGTACTGAGCACTCTACACCAAGCAAAAAATGTAATTAATCCTATCACAACTCCAAATAAAGGAATCCATAACCAGATTTTATAAACTGCAAGCATACAAAATAAAGTGAAAATCATGCTTTTTGCAGTTGACCACATAGACCCAAAAATAGACTTGAAAAGATTTGATGCTTTTTGTTGCATTTAACAACTCCCTAAATGTTATAAGCTGAACTTAGCACAAAGAGCAACAAGAGTCAACTACTATTTTACACATAATCGGAATTATCTTGACCAACCGGCTCGATCGAACAATCTTGATGGCCGTAATACGATTCGGCAAATTCTATTATCTTATCAGAACTGTAAGCTAAGAAAGCGTAAGAGATCGCTAATACAGGCTTCTTAACTGAATATATAGCAAGAGGCTGTAATTTAGGGAAGTAGTAGCTTAGAGCTCCTAGCATTGTAATTTCGTTCATTTCATAAAAAGACCATTGTGTTAACTTATGGGATCTAAAGTGGAAGTGTTCATTAGCCATTTTAACTAGACAAATAGGTTTGAGATCCATGATTAAACTTTCTGTAACAAATCTTGACAACGGTGTTATTATATATATAATAGCTCAAATGTCAACATCTAAATACAGAAGGATACTAATGGAAGAAGTAACATGGTTAACTTCAAAAGAAGCCGCTGGCTATCTCAAAGTAAGCGATCAAACTTTACGTAAATGGCGTATGCAAAAACGTCATATAAAATTTACCAAAGATAGAGGTAAAATTAAATATAAACTAGAAGATATCATAAGATTTATTAGTGGTTCTACATATGAAGTAACCCCTGAAAGCACATACAAGAGGTAAGATGACCACCTACGAACAAATGATGAATGTTATTATCAAAAATCGGCCAGCCGAAGCTGAAGAAATGCTTAAGAATACCACTTACAATTTAGATGCATTAGATAACAACAATCATACTCTCCTATATTGGGCTAAATCGATGAAAAGGCATAAAATAGTTGACTTACTAATCCGAAAGGGCGCAAAATTATCAGCTTTAGAACTCGAAGAGCATAACAAAATACCATATGAACGCAAGAGAGACAGTTTCAATCGATTCATCAAAGTCAGCTGAAGATAAAAAATACTATTCAATTGATTACTCAAAACTCACCCCCGATAATCTAGCGCTACTCGACAATAAAACCTTCGACAAGCTTATAAGTCTCATTGATGCTGAATGTCAACTAAGGATGAAAGAGCTTGAAGAAATGCGTGAATTGGTCAAACGACTGGAAGTAGAACTACATCAACGTAACAAATTGACTCCACCTCTTGTCGTCTAAAACTTAACGAAAAGTTAAATATTGTCTTGTTTTTTAATGGGATAGGAATAGAGTACATCTCTTGATATAGAAAAGGCGCCCCAAGCACAACCCCAAAGCCGCACTTTTCTCTAGCTTTTATAGCTTGGGCGTCTTTTATTGTCAATAATAATTTTCATTAGTTAACAACATATTAACGGTTGTTTTCTAATGACTTCGTTAAAACAATAACTTATGAGCCCGAAAAATGTCAAAAAACAACTTACCACCCGCAGATTATCGTACCCGCAGAAAGATGAGAGCTTCTAAAATACTATTCGATATGGATTTAGGCGTGCATAGCGACCCAGAGGCCATGCTGGAATATTACAGGTGTCAAGTAGATGAAGGCGGCATTAAATATAATGTTTCTTATTACGAAAATTTATACGATCAAATGTTTCCGGAACCTCTACCTATACTAACCGTTGGAGAATTATTAACAATAAAGATCCCTAAAACGAAACTAATCCTCGATTGGTTACCTTTGGGTGGATGTGCTCAAATTGCCGCAGCAGCCGGCAGGGGGAAAACATTTCTAGCATTGCATTTAGCGAGCTGCTTAGTTTCTAAAGGTGCTTTTCTCAGCTATAAAATCCATCGTCAATGTGAAGTGCTTTACATTGATGGCGAGATGAACATGGCCGATATTAGAGACAGAATAAATCTTATATGCGATACGGAACATCCGGACGTGCTGAAAAAAATCCACATTTTATCGCAGGAATACCTTTATGCCGAGCAAAATATAGATTTAGATTTAGCTGCTCCTAATACAATAAAACGCATAAATGATTTTCTAGCTTTGCACCCAAATATAAATGTTATTATTTGGGATAATCTATCTTGTCTCTTTAAATCTATCGAAGAAGATAAACGTGATCATTGGGTCAAGACTGTCCTGCCGCAGTTAACCAAAGCCAAAAATAATGGCTCCACTGTTATCTTTTTACATCACTTAAATAAGAGCGGGGGTTCACGAGGAACTAATGCAAGATCTGATACATTAGATGCTTCAATCATTTTAGAAACCCCTGAAGATTGGAAAGAAGAGGATGGATTAGATGTAATATGGCGCTTTGATAAAGGTCGTAGATGTTCACCAAAGTCTAAAATCCCCTTAAGGGTTCAGATGAATGAAGAGGGTGTTTTTTCCTATAGCAAAGTTGATCCTGAAGAGAAATCTACAGAAACCCATATAGTTAAAAAAACTAATCCTTCAAAGTTTGAGAGATTTAAAGCTATGAAAAGAAGCGAAATGATGTCTGAACAAGAGATTATAGACGCTCTAGAAATTCATCCTAATCAATACAGAAAATGGGATAAACAGAGCTAAAAATACCCCCAAATAAATCACTCCAAAGCCGTGTGTGCCTTGACTCTCAGGTTACACACGGCTTTTTTTTATTCAAACTTCAGTACGCTCTAAAACCCCTCTGTGTGCCGCAGTTTTCCTTGATAAACACTCCCTGTTCCTATAGTTAAGATTATTATTTATTTAGTTTCGCTGCGCGAAATAACTAAATAATAATTATAATCTCTATAAGTAAGAAGATAGGAGAAGGGAGTGGTAACGACCTAGGGTTTTTTTTATTTTTTTTATTTTTTTGCAGTATAATTTAAAAACCGTTGCATTCTTGCATCAAAGGCGAAGTTTTTGCTTGTAATCTGTCCAAACTTAATAAGAATTACTCTGATTTGAAAACTGTCCGGACAAAAACAAGGCCTGAATGATCAAGATGACACAAAAAGCCCTGGCTCGTTATGTGATTTTCGATTCCATAACTGAAATTTGTAATACGTTGCTCTACAAAAACGACAAAAGAAGGGGATGTTCAGGTTATTTCGATGGGAAACCTCATGAGAAAGAACTTTTGTGCGAGATGGTCTATCCGATATTTAACTTTGATGACAAATAGCGATTGCTGGAACTCTAAAGCGATTTGAGCGCAGGTCTTTAAATTTTACTATAAAGCGCTGGACGGAATCGAAGTCGAGCTTAAAACGCGTTTAAAATCATTTTAACAGATCTTTCATGTACTCGATAGCTTCCTCCTCATAACAAGTTAGCAGATATGGCATCTTCAATTCCAACGCTCTTCGCCTGAATGCCTCTTGCTCAGGCTTCTTGCCCTTGTCCAATAACGCCTTCTCTGATTCGTTCCTCTTATATTCGATAACAGCTGCTCTACAAAAATCTTCACCAGCTTTGTTGTAGTAAATCGTGTAATCCGCCATCCCCGATAACTTACCCATCTCCCATTGCTTGATATTCCAGTTCCTGGCCTGAATCCTATTCATCCCCCATCCCTGTGGCGATTCGTTGCAATTATGTACTAACTCAAAATCATTGCTAAATTGATTCCAGCATCTTAACTGTTTAACTTGACGAACAAAAGCTTTGCATTTATCACTTTCTAGTGGATCATTAACCATTTATTAACTTTTACTTGCTATACTATCAAAATTATGATAATAATGTACAATTAAGAACTATGACAGAAAAATTAACTGACCACTTGAATGAAAATATTCTTGAAGAAGCTCTTAAAAATAATAGCAAGTTGAATGATTTGTTCTTTAACTTTATAACACACGTCGAAATCTCGGGCGAATATAGACAAAAACAAATCAAAGAATATAGCCTCGAATTAATTAAGCACTTACTGAGTTTAGGATAGTAAAATGACCGGAGATCAACAAATCAAAGAAGCAAAAGATAAAATGGCTAGGCTCGCCGCTAAATGCGATAAAGCACATTTGGCTTGGACAAAAGCATTATTACGATATCAATCAAACGCTATGGCTCTAATGAAACTCATAAAAGCAGTAAAAGATGAGTAGAGATCCATCCTTTAAGTGAGAAAATAAAATATGGCTGATATCAAATGGGAACAAGTTCTTATCCCAATAAAAGAACTCAAGGAATACGAAAATAATCCACGCAAGATTAGCAAAACTGCATTCACTAATCTTGTCAAGAGCCTTCAGCAAGACGGTTATCATAGCCGTATACTCATCAATGTCGATAATACAATCATAGGTGGCCACGCTAGAAAGAAAGCCCTCATAGCCGCTGGCTGGCACGCAGAGACTCATATAGAGGTCTTACGCGCAAATCGCCGGTTAGATGAACAAGAATTAAAAAGACTTAATATCAGAGATAATTTAGAATTTGGCGAATTTGATTTCGATATACTCGCAAATTGTTTTGAGATCGATGATCTTATCGAATGGGGCATGAATGCCGATTTATTCCCTGATATTGCACCACCTGTTACAGAACAAGATAATGAAACAGTGAACCCTCCTGTCCAAACTTCAATAATGCTCGGCGATAAATTTCTTTTAGGCTCGCACATATTGCTTTGCGGTGATAGTACTTCGGCCACCGATGTAGCAAAATTGTTGGCAGGGCACAAGCCTAACCTCATGGTGACAGATCCGCCTTATGGTGTCAGTTATGATGCGGAGTGGAGAGAAGGACGTGACTTGGGAGTCGGCGAAAGATCCAAGGGTAAGGTGGCAAATGATGATCGTATAGATTGGTCTGAGACTTATGCTTTATTTCCTGGCGACGTGGCTTATGTTTGGCATGCAGCCTTGCATAGTGGAGAGGTGCAAAAGAATCTCGAAACTTGTGGTTACGATTTGATCAACCAGATAATTTGGGTGAAGCAGCATTTCGCAATATCTAGAGGAGATTATCATTGGCAACACGAACCTTGTCATTATGTCGTTAAAAAAGGTAAAAAGCACAATTGGCAGGGAGCTAGGGATCAAGCGACAATCTGGGAAATCAAAAATAATAATTCATTCGGAAACTCAGAAAAAGAAGAAGCTGTTGGACACAGCACTCAAAAGCCGATTGAATGTATGTTGCGACCAATCATGAACAACAGCAAAAAAGGAGATTTAATCTATGACCCCTTTGGTGGATCCGGTACAACCCTTATGGCCGCTGAGAAATCAGGTAGACGTTGCCTAATGATGGAAATTATGCCAGAATACTGTGAGATGATAATAAAACGATGGGGAAAGTTAACCGGGCAACAAGCAGTAAAATTAAACGATGACAAGTAGTATGACCAATCTATCAAATCTTTTCGTGACATTTGTCCCTGACGATGGGGCTCTAAAACCTATCAAAGGTCTCAGGGATGGAAACGGTAAATGGCGAGCAGTTTTGGAGTCATCGAGACGATATATTGTTAAACTGCTCACTGACAAATTATACTCCACTAAACAAATCAGCGCAGCATATAAAATACATATTTTTACCCTTAGAAAATGGGTAGTAGAATCCAATCCAAAACATAAAGGAGATCAGCCATAGCCAAGCCTTACACTGACGAAGAGTCCGCTTGCTTGAAAAAAGAATACCTGGAATCTTTTGAAATCCATCACGGAGCGGTAACTCTTACCTGTCGCAAAGTTAATATTCATATGTCTACCTATACTTACTGGCGAGATCATGATGCAGAGTTCAATCAAGCAATTATCAAAATCAAAGAATCGATAAAAGATAAAGTCGAATACAGCTTAATTAGGGACGCCTTGAAGAAAGGTGGAGTTGACAGAATGTTTTATATGAAGACTCAAATGCGTGACCGAGGTTATATGGATAGAGTAGAAACTATAAACAGCAATCAAACTGATTATAAGTTGAACCAAATTGACGTTGATTTAATAGAGAAACGTCACGCTGAGATTAAAGCTGAAGGCGTTAGAGAGCACCTTGCGTCATTAAAAAAAGATGAAGCAGTTTGAACTTAAGGATAAGCAGTTAGCATTAGAGGTCTACAGAAATGACTTCGGGAAGTTTATTGAAAGAGTCTTTTCTATCATTTCTCCTCATTCTCAGTATAAACATAATTGGCACATTGATCTCATTGCAGAATATCTTACAGCTTGCCAAAATGGACAAATCAAACGGCTCATCATAAATATGCCTCCGCGTTTTTTGAAGTCGATTACTGTATCAGTAGCTTGGCCAGCTTGGCTTTTGGGACATAATCCGGGTGAGCAAATCATGGGAGCTAGTTACTCAAAAGAACTCGCTATGACTCATAGTGTGAATTGTAGGAACGTCATTGAATCTGATTGGTATAAGGCATTATTCCCGGGAACGATTCTAGCGCCAGACCAAAACACAAAGAATAAATTCAAAACCACTCAAGGAGGATGTCGATATGCAGTCGGAGTGGGAGGTACCATAACTGGTGAAGGCGGCAACTTTATTGTCATGGATGACCTGGTGTCTGCTGGGGATTCTAATAGTCGCGTTACCAGAGAGGCTGCTAATAATTGGATTGGTCAAACTGCTCATAATCGCCTCAACGACAAGCATAATGGCGTCCTTGTTTTAGTGATGCAGCGTCTGCATCAAAATGACGCCACGGGCTTTCTATTAGAGCAAGGTGGATGGGAACTTCTCAAGATTCCAGTTGTGGCAGTAGAAGATAAAACCTATTCGATAGGTTCATTCAGTAAAACTGTCAAAGAAGGTGAAATCCTACACCCTAAATTTATGGACGCCGATGCTATTGAAAGAGAGAAGAGAGCGGCCGGAACATATCACTTCGCCGGTCAATTTCTTCAGTCACCTAATCCCACAGGCGGAGGAGAATTTAGGCTTGAATGGATCCAATACTATCGCGCCAAGCTACAAAGTCATAGTTTTAACGTCTACATTCTAGTCGATCCAGCTAATAGTAAAAAGAAAACATCAGATTATACTGCTATGTTTGTCGTCGGTTTAGGAGCCGATCAAAATATTTATATACTGGATATAATTCGTGACAGATTAAACTTAAGAGAAAGACAAGAAGCCCTTTTTCGCCTGCATCAAAAACATAAACCCAAATATGTACTTTATGAACAATATGGGCTCAATACAGATATCGATGCAATGAACGAGGCAATGAATTATAATAACTATCGGTTCATAATAACTCCTGTCGGCGGGAAGCTTAGCAAAGAAGATCGCATAAGACGTCTGATTCCATACTTTGCAGACAATAGAATTTACTTCCCTGAAACGCTTTGGAAGACAAATACCGATGGAGCTGTGGTAGATCTGGTAGATGAATTTATCAATCAAGAGTATCTTTCTTTCCCTGTCTCTCTCCATGATGACGCGATGGATGCACTGTCCCGCTTACTGGATGCTACATTGGTCTGGCCTGGTGAGGGTACATTCGATTACTATAAATTTGCGGAGGGTTTCAAATAAGTTGCAAAACTCTTAATAATCGTTACAATTATTAGACATCTTAATACCAATCCAAAAAGGTTACTCATAATGCTCAGCGATGAAGAGATTTTAAAACGTGCTCATGATGGCATACAAGAGAATCTCTTAGTTACTGCTTGGTGGCGTTCTAACGAGATAAGAGATAATTATGGACTTTACGAAGGATCTCAGTGGTTGGAAGAAGATTATAGCCGTCAAATAGCTAATAATCAACCTATCAGAACGATGAATCGGGTGCAGCCAGTTATTGATGCCATTGCTGGGTTTGAGATCCAGAATCGGAGTGCATCTAATTTTGTCCCTAGACTACCTGACCATTTAGAGGAAGGAGTAGCCGACTTAGTTAATGATGGCATGAAATGGCTAGAGGAAACTGGCGATTATGGGATGATGAAAAGCTTAGCTGTTGCCGACATGCTGATATGTGGATTGGGCTTTCTCGAACATAAAATAGAATATACGGACAATCCCAACGGACAAGTCACGATGGAGCGTGTTTTCCCTTACTTTATGTTATGGGATGTCACGACTCGTGATAAGAATTTCGCAGGATCTGATTGGATTTGTCGAGCTAAGATCATTGATCGTAATAAATTACACCAATATTTAAAAGGCATGACGGCTGATGAGAGGGATGAAGCTTCTGCTGATTTTGGCTCTTCTGTTGATGCTCGCTTTCTGGACTTTTTTGACACCATAATGGTGGTTAAATCTCTTGGAGTTATATACCATTACCAATGGCGTGAATTAGAGTTTTTCTATCGCGTAGAGAATCCTTTGCAAGGATATGAGGGCGATCCGGAAGATCCAGATACGCAAGCTGTCGTTCTTGCGGCTCGGACTTTGCAGGATAAATATAAGTTTAATCCATTTACGGATAAAATCTTCGCCGTTCCTTTAGAAGACTACTCTACTGTTCGCGACCTGTTTAAGAGTTTGGGCTTTGAGAAAGTAAAATCTTCTAAATCGAAGAAGTATAGATACTACAGAGCTGATCTTGTCGGGAATAGGGTTATATCTAAATCCGAGAATTTCTCACAATCAGGATTTAGTATACAGGTAATGACTGGTAAATATGACGAGATACGTCAATGTTACTATGGTTTAATGCGTTCGATGAAAGAGGCGCAACGTTTATTAAATCAATCAGTCTCGGATTATGAAGGTTTCTTGCGCAATATACCGAAAGGTGGCTTCATTATTGAAGTTGACGCAGTACCGAATATGGAAGGGTTTAGGGATACTTTATTGAAAGCCAACATGTTAACTGTTGTAAGTCCCGGAGCTATAGGGGCGCAGAAGATAATGCCTAAACCCACTCCTCCCATTCCACAGGGGATGTTGGAAATGATACAATACGCTGATCAAATGATCATGTCTGTTGTCGGCGTTACCGGTGACTTTATGGGTCAAGCTGACAGTAAATTAATGACCGCTCAACTGAATGCCCAATTAGTGCGTCAAGGTTTGATGGTACTTGCTCCTTATTTTGATTCAATCAAATTATTTACCAAGCAATCCGGTGTTTTATTTTATGAAGCTTTCAGGATTTTAATTGAGAATTGCGAATCTAAACTTATCGGCCACATTACTACACCTCGAAATGCTGAGTTTATCGAATATATTAGAGATAATGAGCATATCGAGTACGATATAGTTATCGACGACGTTCCGATGACTCCTGATGAAAGACAGCAAACGTTTGAGAAGCTTCTACAATTATCTGCAATATTGATGAACAAACCTAATCCGGTTGATATTATGCCTGTTGTGATGGAATATGCACCATTCAAGGGTGATCAGTTGGAGAAGATTAAAGAATTGATGCAACCACCTCCTCCTCAACAACCTGATCCGGTACAACAAAGGTTATTAGAAGCCGAGAGCTCCTTTAAAGAAGCGTCCGCCAAGAAACAGGATGCTGAAGCAATGAAAGCACATATTGAAGTATTACTTAAACAACATGAGCTTAAATATGCTGATGAATCTGTACAAGTAGATATCTTCAAGAAAGAATCTCAAGCTGAAAAAGATCAGGTGACAGCCATGAAAGGCATCAATGAAATTCGTAACCCTAAAGAACAGAGAAGGAGTGCTTAATGTCAGAAATGCAAATTAATAATTCTGCAGCACCGCAAATTAACTTAGAATCTACTACTGACCAAAAACCCATGCTTTCACGTAAGGAAGAATCCAAGCGTCGACAAGAAGAATTCTATAAAGAACTAGAGAAAGTAAATTCACCAATTGAAGAAGAAATCAAAACTGCCTTTGAAGGTGATAACCCCCATGTTGAAGATGGAGATTCTTTCGATAACACCCAGGATAACACCCAGCTCGACGAAGATGACACGCAACTCGATGAAAAGACCATACCTAGGAAGCGCTTGAATAAAGAAATAGAAGCGCGCAAGGCTTTGGAAGAAGAACTCCGCAAAGAACGAGATTCACGTATAAAATATGAAACAGAACTGGGTCTATATACGCAGGCATTAGCATCACTGCAAACCGATAAAGAACAAACTGAGCAAAATTTTGATATAGACCCTGTAGATACAGAGGCTCATAATCTTTACATGAAGGAAATCAATGCGCTTAAGAAACAGGTTCAGAACCAAACAACTCACACGACTGAATTTGAGCAAAGACAACAGTTTGAGAATACCGTCAATGCTCAAGCTGCACAATTCGCTAGATCAAATCCAGACTTCAATGACGCGTACAGTTTCTTACTTGGTATCGAAGCTAATAAAGCTAAAGTACTTGGTTATAGCGATGCTCAAGCGCAACAATTTGCTTTAAGTCAAATCCAGCCTATTGCACAGGAAGTTTATAAAAAAGGTGGTAATGTTGCAGAGATGGCTTATACACTTGCCAAAAATTACGGATATAAACCAACTACGACCAAAAAAGTTATCAATTCCCCTGATTTAGACAAAGTCAGTAAGAATATGGCCAAATCACATACTATGCTGGATGAAATTCCAGGCGTTAGTACTTCTATAGCACCAGAACATGCAGCTTATAATACGCTTGAAGGATTCAAGGCTAAATTAGCAGGTAAATTTGGTAGAGGTACAGATGTTGCGGCTTTCCAAAACGCATTAAGGAAGCTTCAGAATAATGGCTAGAGAGCGTGAAATAAAACGTTTACCTCATGTTAAACCTAACTATTGGCAACGTTTTATTTCATGGCTTCAAAGTTATTTGCCTGCTATATGTGGCACTGTGGAAATAGCAGCTATCGTAGCTGAGGATATAATTTTGTCTGCACCGGAAGCTGCTAAAGCTAATATAGCCACCGAGATAGGGATTGTTGGGCTCGAAGCTGGCGTAAATGATGGATTAGACCATATTGCAGCCGCTGGCAAATTGGAACCGACAGATCATCAAACGATAACAAAATATGCAGACAAAACTGAAGCAGTCGGCCATGAAATAGTTGATGTGGCTAAAGCAGCGGCAGAAGTCGCTACATCTATTGCGCTTGGTAATATGGGTACATCTGGTTTAGAAACACAGGTTGTGGCCAACGCAACTATAGAAGGGCTATCAAAAGCCCTAAATGATGGAGTCGATGCAGTGGTAGCCGAGGGAGAAGATCTTGCAGTCAAATTCACTGAGAGATATTTAAAACGCACAAAAGGCGTCGAGTTCGAGCCTCCCTTATCGCCTTTGTCTAATGGGAAGGATTTTATTTCTGCCAGAGAAATATAATGTTGCCGCCATGAATGTTGTTGATAGACAGTTTAGAGTAGTCGTTCTTAACTAAATATTAACTTTTGTTGTGTAATTTAAAAAAGATAACAACCTAATTGGATAAATAAATGAATTCTCCGGATATACTAAAATTTGTAATTCTTGCATTATTGATAGTTTTTGCATTTGGCCTCCTAATAAGTGGCGCTGTAATGATCGTCAACACTTTTAATAATATTAAAGCTAAATTTCTCACTTATGAAGATAGATTTAAAGCAATCGAAACTAACGTTAAAAATCTTATAGAAACGACCAAGTCGAAGTTATAAATGTTTGCACTTATTGGAACTCTGCTTGGCTTTGCTCCCCATTTATTCAAGTTTTTTGAAGGTATTTCCGACAACAAGCAAGAAATGATGATTATGCAAATGCAACTTGAGATGGCCAAGTTAAATCTCACAGCTCAGGTGCAGGAGATAGGAATGTCGGCCAAAGCTTCAGAGATACAATCTATGTACTCTAATATGAAGATCAATAATGCCTTCATTGATGGATTTAATGCTTGTGTCAGACCGGCTATAGCTATCATTTTCACAGCTAAGCTCGTCGCTAGTTGTTTTTATGGTGAGGTTATAATGAATGATCATGACTACGCATTGGTGGGAGCAATCACATCTTTCTATTTTGGTGATACAGTGACATCAAGGTTATAAATGAGGTTGATCACCCAGGACACAATAGATTTAGTTCAGAGATTTGAAGGACTAAGTTTAAATGCTTATGGAGATGCGACGGGCAAAAGAACTATTGGTTATGGCCATTTGATTAAACCAGGGGAGAATTACCAAGAAATTGATGAGGACGAAGCCTTGGAATTGCTTCATAACGACCTTCAGATTGCAGGAAGTGCGGTAGAACGACTGATAAGGGTTAAATTAGATGATAATGAATTCAGCGCTCTTGTCGACTTTACATTCAATTTAGGAAGCGGTATATTACAAGCATCCACTTTACGTAAGCTATTAAACAGAGGTGATTATCAAGGAGCAGCGCGTCAATTTAAGCGCTGGTGCTATGCCGGTGCAGCAAAACTCCCTGGTTTAATTTTAAGACGGAATACAGAGGTTCACTTATTTCTATCCTAAATCGATCCCATTATCATTATCTGTTTGATGAACGCACTGCCATTATTGAATGGGATGGTGAGCAAAATCAATCAAAAGCAAAGCGTTTGGCATTCTTGGAAATCAAAGAAATGCTCACTCAAGAAAGATTCAATAATCAAAACTCCGTTACTGATTATCAAAAATTCAGAGATTCTGAAAGCGATATGATATTTAAGACTCTCTACAGCTGGGGAATTAAACCAGCATAATTATCCACAATTTTGGTGGATTAATTGTGTATACTATTGTTTATAATTTTGATTTTTCACCTTATCCACATAACGCAATAATTATCACGGACTTATCCACTCCAAAACGACGTTTGTGAGTTAATCACAAAGCCTGTGTGCGAGAGATACTCACTTATACAGTGCCCCTACTACTACAACAACCTGCATTAAAAATTTTCTCTAAGTATTAGTAGGAGAGCAGAAATATTACTTCTTGCTCTCTTTGTTAATATTCGTTACAATCATACCAACGATTTTCTCAATCGAGCCACGGTTAAGTGACGACGTGTACCCAAAACACGTAAAAGGGGTAGAGCCAAGCAATGGAATTCTCTTTAAACTGCTCATGTTGCAACATGTAAATCAGCGCCGTGCATCATCACGTTAAAAGGCTCCGTAGACAAGGGAAATCAAGGGTTCTAGGCGCAAGCCTGGGTTTTGATTTATTTGACTATAGGAGCTTTTCATGGCTAATACTATATTTTCAACTAACTCACCCTCGACAGTAAAATTATGGTCGATGAGGATCTATCGCGATTTCGTGACAGATACCGGAATGCTCGCGGCTATGATGGAAAGTGGTATAGTTCGTAAACACGAAGATACACAAGAAAATGCTGGGGACAGAGTTACAATTTCTTTCTTACAAAAACAAACTGGTGTTGGTTTAATTGGCAATCAAATTGCTGACGGTAACGAATATCCTTTAATTTATTTCACTGATAATTTGTATATCAATCAATTAAGATATCCTATTCAGATTCCCAACGTCATGACCATCTCTCAACAAAGAGTTGTTTATGACTTACCAGAAGATACATATAAAGTATCTATGGATTGGTTGGCTCAACGTGGTATCGTTTCTGTATTGTATCAATTAGCTGGATTTAACCCTATAAGCTTCTCTTACCAAGGGACAAATTTCTCAGGTGCTAGTCGTCTTACTCTGCAAGGTATGAATGTGCCAACTGCACCTAGTGCAAACAGGGTACTTTATATTGGTGCAAACACTTCTGATACAACAACTCAATCAGATCCAACTGCTACTATGAAACTATCATTGATAGATCAATTAGAAGCTATGGCCGAAATTGCGAGTCCTTATTATATTAGGCCTCTATCAGAAACTGGTGAAATAAAATACCATATGTATGTACACACATACCAATGGCAACAATTAATTCAAGATACATCTGCTCCGATTCAGTTCCGTGATATTTTTGGTAACTCAATTGCTGCTGGTGAATCAGACGGTGGTTTTGGTCGTTCAATGGTTTACTCACAAACATTGATCATGAAAACTGATAAAATTCCAAACGGCTTAAGTGCCAATGACGGAACTGGTGTTATCCTTCCTAACGTTCGTAGAGCTGTATTCTGTGGTAGAGATGCTGCAGCATTCGCTTTAGGACGTGGTTATGATGACGGCAAAGAAATCGTACCTGGATTTATGATCCGTGAAGATGTGATAGACATCGGAAACACAAGACGCGTTGCTATCAATGCATTATGGGGAACCAAAAAGGTTATCTTTAATGGCACTGATCACGGCGTTATTGTCGTTCCTGGTTATGTCGCGCAAACAGCATCATATTAAGGAGGATAGATTATGGTAAATTACGTCGCTACTCCACTACAAGTGCAAACACCTTGGTCTCCAGGGCGCACATATGTATTGGGTGCTTATTTTGAACTAACAGGTACCGGTCTTGCATCCGGTGATACTATCACCTTCCAAGATGCAATTACTCCTTCAGGTATCATTGCTGTTGATGCTATGGTTCGTACTTCTCAATTGGATAGTAATGCTACTCCATTAGGTAAGTATGAATTAGGTGACAGTGCGGGTGATACAAATGCTGCCGGTAGATTTATTACTAGTGGTAGCATGGGTAGTAATGTATCAGGTGCTATTGTTACAACTTTCAGTAATGTGGCTCCCACTTTCACTGCTGGCGTGCAAGTCAATGGTGTGGGTTATGAGTATTTCACTGATGAAAATTCAGTTACCAATGAAGCAGGTGGCTTTTTAGATTTAGTTCTAACTGTCACAACTGCGCCTGCAACTGCAGCGACCACTGGTACTGTATGGATGTACTTGACGTATTATTGCGTCGGTAACCCGTAAACTAGAGGTTCTTTGATGGCAGCAACTTACGGTCAAATGCGTGATCAAATATTGATGGAGACTAACAGGCTGGGGAATCCCGTCTTTGTTATAGAAGTGCAAAACGCGTTAGTTTCTGCTGTCAAAGAATTAGAAATTGAACAAATATTTTTAAATCAAAAATACACTCAATTGTCCATTGCTCAAGACCAATTCATGGTTCCTTTACCTGAAGATTTTCTCACAGTATTGACTTTGAATTTGCTAAATCAGAATTATGAATTGATTTATTCTCCAGCTTCAGGATTTAGTGAAGTTACTTATTGGGAATGGCAAACATATAGATTCCAACAATTCACGGGCGGTGTACCAGCTAAATGGGCATTATTTGGTAATAATATTTTCTTGTGGCCTACTCCACCATCAGCATTTTACCTGTCTCTTAGTTATTACAATAGAGATGGTTATTATCCAACGGATTATGTCACTATTCCAGATCCAAATAATCCTTACGTTCAAGAACCATGGACGGATGATCAATACAATTTGACTTCTATTTGGTTAGGCGATTTTACACAAGATGTAACGAGATACACGGCGAGAAGCATATTTTATAGAGATTCATTGCAAAGCCCTGAACTGTCTCAAAGCGATCGCAGTCAGGCACAATATGCTTTATCACAATTAAGACTTAGAAATTCACAAAGAGATACTACCCCATATTTAAGCCTTTAGAGGAGATTTACATGGCTACAACAACGACGAATTTTTCATTTATAGAGCCAGCTGTATTAAGCAATACCGATGCTAATGTGTGGGGTGGTATGCTAAATACTAATTCATCCAATTTAGACACATATTTGACGCAAATCACTGGAAGTTACATAGGGAATAGCGCACCTGTTTTGGGGACGACTGTGACACCCACTTCCGGTCAATTCTGGATCAACAATACAGTATCAAGCTCATGGCCTGTACAAATTTATGATGGTGCTTCCTGGGTATTAATCGGCACAATTAATACTGTGAATCATACATTCACTGCACCTGCAACTGCTTCCAGTATTAACGTGCAGGTTTTTAGTTCTAGCGGCACTTATACTCCTTCGGCCAATCTAAGTTACGCTGTAGTTGAAGTGCAAGCTGGCGGCGGCGGGGCTGGGTTTACCAACGCTAATAGTGCATACGGTGCGAGCGGGGGCGGTGGCGGTTATTCTAAATCCGCATTATCCGCGACAACCATCGGAGCAAGTCAAACAATTACAATCGGCACAGGCGGTTCAGGTGGTGCCTCAATGAATACCAACGGAGCTGCTGGAGGATCGAGTTCATTTGGATCTTTGCTCAGCGCTACAGGAGGATCCGGAGGAGTTTATTCTGTGGCTTTAGGACTACCTAATCCTGATTCAACTACACCAGGCATTGGGAGTGGGGGAAACATATTAAACTTGCCAGGAGGATATTCTAGTGTAGGGAATAATAGTACAAACGGAAATGCTAGCGGGAATGGTGGATCTGGGATCGCTGGAACCGGTGGCGCAGGTGGAGTTACTAATTTGACTAACAATTCTCAAATTCCCGGTAGAAATGCTCTGGCTAATACCGGTGGTGGTGGGAGCTCCGGTGCTGGCGTTGGATCTCTGGGCTCCGGTGGCGTAGGTGGTAATGGCGGCAGTGGTATAGTGATCGTAACTGAATTCATAGGTTAGAATGAATGTTGCTCGGAAAGAGAATCCCTTTAGAGATCGCGCCTGGTGTTAATCCATCTAGCGATTCAACGCCATTAGATACCATTTTTTGGACTAATGCGGATAAAGCTCGCTTCCAAGGTGGAAAACTAAGGAAACTTTTAGGCTGGGAGAGAATTTGGCCTACTAATGGGCAGCATATCACTGGCACAGCCCGAAATATATTCTCTTATCGGGATCAGAATAACAATCCAATAACATTAATTGGAACTTCAACACGGCTCTATGCTTATGCTCCGCTACAAGGGGAGGATTATTTTTACAATATAACCCCACTGTCCACAACTACCACTGTTATACCTAACGCATTTTCTACCGAATACAACGCGAGCGTAGTGGTAAACGTGACTACAGTGGCTGGCAGCCAAACTGTTACCTTGGACATGCCGCAGTATTTTGAAGATGGCGATTTAATCGCGATTAGCGGCGTTGGCAGTGCTGTCAATGGTATTCCGGCTGCGGATTTTAATAGTCAGTTTGTAGTTGAAGCAATAAATAACAGTCAGATAGAATTTGACGTCGCGACAGTCGCCACATCTAGCGGTTCTGTTCCTGTCACAATGACATGGGCATCATCGTATTTGTATGTTTATTATCCTGATAATGGATTGCCTGAATATGACCGTGTAAAGTTCTTGCTAGCTTCATCTGTAGATGGGATATCAGCTACTATAATAAACAAAGAATACACTATTAGTAACGTCGTAGATACAAACACATTCGTAATTTCAACAGGCGTAGTTGCTACCAGTAGTGTAAAAATGGGAGGCGGGAGCTCTACCACAATCCAAGTTCAGATTCCTGCCGGTAGTTCAATTGAAAGCGATGGCGTCGGATTTGGAGCGAACCAATTCGGTTACGGCATATTTGGAGCGGCTTTGGATTCGACGGCAGATACAACTACTTATCCCCGCATTTGGTCGATGGACACATTTGGCAGTAATGTAGTAATGACGCCAGGGGACACACCGAGTAATAATTCATCGACACCTAACGTTTATGAATGGACTAATAACGTGACAGTGGCTCCTATATTGATTGCAGGAGCGCCAGCCGCTACAAGATGGCTTTATGTATCCAATAACTGTGTTTGTACGCTAGGATCACAGGGGTTACTAAATCAATTCTATGCTTCTGATGCAGGAAATTATTCACAATGGACACCTGGTGCATCCAATTTGTCTAATATTCAGATTTTCCAGCAAGCTAATGCATTCTTATCTCAGGCCAAATCCCGTAACTTTGATATGCTGTTCACTAGTTCTTCCGTGTGGACTATGGAGTTTGTGGGGCTACCCAATATATGGCTACCTAGAAAGCTTTTTTCAACAGATGGCATTATTGCTCCAAAAGCTCGAGGCATCGTTGAGGATGCTGTATTCTGGATGGGTCAGGGAGACTTCTATGGGTTTGAT
>Ga0302186_10000719_pt1 | contig 28843 bp, 32 predicted proteins | sample II_Bog_E1_2_FD_198782 | JGI IMG/M metagenome (GOLD analysis project Ga0302186, IMG submission 198782) | Peat permafrost microbial communities from Stordalen Mire near Abisko, Sweden - II_Bog_E1_1 | ecosystem: Environmental > Terrestrial > Soil > Wetlands > Peat | place: Sweden: Abisko... | reverse complement strand
AAAGTTGCTGTTTGGTAGCTGGCGTCTTTTGCGAGTTCACGATGTCACCTTTCTTGTTGTAAATTTTAAAATTTTTTAATCAAATTTTATTTTGAATTAATTTTTTTAAAAAATTTTAATTTTCCGTTTTTTGAAGACTGCATTTCTTCTCAAAATTCGTGATGATGGTATCCTTATGAACAATAACCGTCTTATTTCTCGTGGCTCTTCTCCCATAATTCCTTTTTCTTCTGGTGGTTTTCGGGCTATCAACCACATCTAAGTTATATTTAAGGTTCATTATCACATTGTTTGCATTATTATGTGGGAAATAATGCTTGAAATTGTTTAAATTATCCAACTCCGTCACACAAAACAAAGATTCCTTCAGATCCACTGGTTTGCTAATGAATTTAGAAGATGTCATATCCTTGATAGAGAATTTTTCTTTCAAAGAAGGGATTTTTTGTGATTGTTGCATCGTGTCTCTTTGATTGCTTTTTGACTTTCTTAATTTTTGCGAGGATCTAGTCTTGTCCTTCTCTTTTTCTTCTTTCGCTTCAACATTGCCATTACTTTCTTCCAAACCCCATTTTGAGCTCAAAGCCGATTTTAAATCAAACTTTTTCAATAAACATTTTAAAAAAGTCAAGCTTTTTTTACATTTATTGAACTCTTTCGGTCGTTTCCCTTTGTCAATAAAAAATTCGAGTTCCGCATTGGAGCTGGAGTCAACAATTTACTCTCATGACCCTCCGCTTCCTCTTCGAGAATTCCTAAAGGAGGAGGAGGTATTATTTCTTCAATTGATGGCTGCTGCCCATAATCATTGAAATCACCAAAAACAGTTGATTGTTCCAATTCTTCATCATTTTCGTCCCAGAATTTATCCAAGGCCTCATCGATCTGGTCGATTTGTGCCAACGCATTGAATTTTTTGCGAGGTTTACGCATGAACTCAGGGTTGGGTTGCTGGTCCTCGCTATAATTATACCGCTTGATGATGAAAGAACGATCTGGAATGAAATGAATGGTAGGACAAGATTCAACAAGATGGGTGGATTTGCAGCAAGAAGAACAACGAGTATTACAAGACTCGTAATTATGGTAAAATTTCATTTCATCTTTGATTTCGCAGAATTTTTCCTTATGAAAATGTTAAAATTTCAAATCTTATTATTTTTTGAAACGTAATCTGAAGAATTTTTCTTCAAAATTGTTAAAAAGTCTTTCTTTTTAATTTCGAAAACTATTGAAATGTTCTTGCTGATAGCGGAACATTCGCGAGGCTCCTCCGTAAAAAACGAAGTCATTCCGAAAATCTCACCTGGCTTTTTTTTTGCAAATAAACAAATAATTTTTAAAATATTCCTTTCTTTTACCTTTGAACTCTGTAGCAATTTTTTTTCTCTATTAGAGGTAAAAACATGGTCAATCAATCCCTGAGTCACTATATAAAGGGAACAATCATCTTTATCATTTGCCTGTTATTTCAATTGAAGTTTGATAATTTTAATATTTTTTTGTACATTATAAACCATTTCCTCTGGACTAAACCTCAACTTTTTCATGAATAAGGATAAATCTTCGATTGTTGAGGTCGAGAAATTTTTCGAGAAAAGAGGTATGGCAAATAAAAATTTGCTGTTTGACTGAACCAACACCTCTCTTTTCAGATTCGCCGTCAATTTGTTTAGGAGTTCCGTCTGTTTTTCTGAATTTTTTTCACTATCCATGATATACTCCAAATATTTCCTCACTCGACCTTGTAACTCAAAATCAATTTTTTCTTTTTTCATTAATTCATTGATGACACTTATGTTTTCTCTATAAATTCATAATGAAAATTGAAAATGAAAAATTAAAAAAAAAAAAAAAAAAAAAAAAAAACTTGAATTCGTTCTCGTTTTTCGACATATGATCAAAAATCTGCTTCATCGAGTTCAAAGTAAATCCAAAGATCAACGCTGAAACCAACAAAATGCACACCCCTATGAAAAGCTCTATGTTATTTTGTGGACTCACTTTTTCCCCGTACCCGATCGTGACCATAACCGAAGTAGCCCAATACAAAGAGTTCCAATATTTGACTACCCAACTAGCCCCTCTGAGGTTGGCATAATCCAGCCATGTGATATTATCTACATTATTATAATAAGCAACCGCATGCCATACGCAGGCATTCACATGAGCCCCAAAAACAATCCTCCAGCAAACTTTGACCAAGCTGAGGATATAATCATGTTCTCCGTTCAGGACAATGATCTCTTCTAAATTTTGGATCATGGTATGAATCCTTTTCAATTTGCAAAACACTAACAGTTGCATCACCTTGAGAATCACACCGTAGGACATTGATAATTGAATGATGACATCTCTATAAAAACCTTGGATCAGAATCGGAGTATATGACAAAATGTCGAATATCAGATTTTTCAACAAATATTTGAACAGAATTTTCTTCCGATCCATCACTATCATTCCGTTTTCATAATACCCTGTGATCATTTTGAGACTTGAGTCCAGAATTAGAATGGCTTCAGGAAGCACTAATATGGCTTTGGTCAGCATAGGAGACCAGCCTTTTTCTGTAGTATATAACTCAAACTCCACATCATAATAAAAATCGAAGCTCAATTGCATCGGAATGATGAAAAAATAACTTAAAATTATAAACAGTATAATCAAATCGAACATCAGCTTGCCTTTTTGGTTCGGTCTTATTAAGGGGATGTAATGAATGAACCTTTCCAGGAACCGTTTGATATTTGCTATATTAAAAAATTAATTTTCTAAAAAAAAAAAAATCTTAAAAACTAAAAAATGTCTTGAAAAAATAGTTGTAGGTCAAATAGCTGAGGAATTGGTACATATGTTTTTTAATGACCTAAAAACCATAAATTGTTACTTTTACAAAAACAAGTAGTACATTTTTTTCCGTATATTGTTTCAAAAAAATGTCCTTTTCCTTCTTGTTGAAATAACAACTCGGATCATTGATCAGCTCGATCTGTTCATCATTAATATATTTCAATGGTCGATAAAAAGTTTGCATCCTCAACAAATTTATCGCTTTCAAAATGCACGTCAACCGGAAAAGTATGTTAATCGGGGCTTCATTCTCTTCCTTTTTTTCTTCCAACATTTTCACCTGTTCCAATTTCGGTCTCTTTGATTCAAATAAATTGATCCTGTTTTCTGTTTTACTCTGAAGACCCTCAATATTAAAAACAACTCCCCTTCCAGACTCCTTTTCTTTAGATTCCCCATCCGCGTTAAACTCGAATTTTTTCAAAGACACCCTTTCTGATAATTTGTTCGTGAAGAAAGTCTGTTTGTTGTTATTTATGGGCTTTTCATTAAAGGGGATCTTCTTTTTAGACGATGGTCTTTTGGGTTCCAAGGAAACGTTGGACTATGGAAAAAAGAGATTAGCTATTTATTTAGAAAATAAGAATAACTTTTCGAAAGAGTCCGTCGAATTTCTTTGTCACAGCAATAGGTTTTATCAAAATGTCAGGTTTTGCAAAAATGTTCTCTTCTTTATCAGTGAAACGGACCGTTGGAGCTTTAATTAGAGTAGTTTTTTTTGGAGAGACCACTGGAGAGAGCGTTTTTCGAATTTTTCTTTTCTCAGAAAACTTCTGCATTTGGAGGTTTGATATTCAGAAATAAGTAGTTTTAGTATTATAACTTTTAGCAGGAAATTAGACAATAAAATAAAAATATGTGTTTAAATTCTAAAACACCTATAAGTCCAAATAGTAAAAAAAACAGAAATTTGTAAATATTTTCTGACAAAATCCTAATAAAAATAAAGAGTATTAATTATTGTTAATTTTTAAAAGTCATCTTTTTTTTGAAAATGTTTCCATCTCCGTTAAAAACAAACCGATCTCAAAATCCCTCCTTTTCTTTCAAAACCTTAACCTATCGTAATTGCATTTCCGAATCATTGCAATTGACCCCTTCAGGTGAAAAAATTGGGTTTTTGGTCTTTGATTATTCAATCTCATATTTTGGTATTATTTCTTTGTTTTCTTATTTTTTATTCTTCTTTTTATAAAAAGGTTGTTTTTCCAATCAAAAATTTCATAATGACGGAATGATTTTTTTCGCTGATGGGTCATTTTTAAGTGCCTGCTTTGAAAGAGGAAACGTTGAGGGTTTTTTCCATGTAAAATATCACAATGGAGATGTGTTGATAGGATCAATGAAAAAGAAAGTTCTAAGCGGATTGCTTTTTTTCTTCTGCAAAATGAAAATGACATGGCATTTGTTTAATTATGAGGATGGGAAATATGAGAAGACGATTCTTGTCCAGGAGGCTGAAAATGAAAATGGTTGATTTTCTTTTTATTTAAAAAGACATTGGTTTTGTAGAGTTGCCAAAATTATTTTCAAATTATAAAATCGTGAAGTCTTTGTTCCAAACAAATCCAATTGAAAGTCTGTGGAAAAAACTAACGCCAAAAATAAAGGAAGTATTTCAAGAAAAAAGAGATTTTATTTTAATATTTTGAAGCTTAGATCCATGAAACTTAAAACATGGAATTTTGTTAAATTTGGAGAGTTCAGGTCTCTTTTTTTTGAATTTTTTCCTTCGATACATTTTTTTTTATTGTCATAGTTATTTAGGGGGTATGCAAAATAAAATATTTGATGGTTTGGGCGTTTTGTTAAAAAACGATGTTCCTTTTTACATTGGGAATTTTGAGGTTGCTATTAATCAATAAAACAGAAAAAAAATTGTCTTAACGAAAGGAAGGATTATTCAAAGGGTTGGGACGAGTATACAAAAAAGAAGAAATTTATGATGGACTTTTCTATAAAGGAGACTATTGGAATTTAGGCATCAAAATCCATCTCAATAAAAATACATTCACTTTTGGATATTTTGAAAAAAGTGCTCAAGAAAAAAGCTTGCAAATAGGGAAAGGATACCCTTCAAAATTGATAGGTTATGAATTTTCTTCCATTTTTATTGATTAAAGTGCTTAGAAAAAGTAAGATACAAGGTGCATAAAACTAATAACCAAAATTATATCGATCAAAAAATGGAATATCCAACATTAGAAAAAATTCAAGATATTTTTTTTGACTTTTCAAATTATCACAAAAACAAAACAACTAGACAAAGTAAAAATATTTCAGTCGATTTGTTCGAAAACACTTTCCTGAAACATATCGAAGATATACCAGTGTTCAATGAATTTACCGTTGAATCTAAGAACAATCGAGTTAATTATGAAGACCAAAGAAATTTCTATGATGTCGAAAAATTCATCCAAAAGGATATTAATAGAAGCAAAAGTTATACCTTTGGCAAAAAAATTCTCAATAACAATATCAATAATGAGACCTATGAAATTTTACAAATGACTCCCCCTGATAAAAATTTAATAAGAGGGGTTACCCCAGATTTTGAGGAGCAATATAATTTCGAGGAAGAAGAAAAAAAAAATGAAAAAACTATTGACATTGGTTATAAAACTGATTTAAAGTTTACCTTGACTCCTAAAAAAGAAAGAGGAAAATCACAACAAAATAAAAATTCAAAATTTGAGCCACCAATAAAAAGTAAAACTATTTTGAATTCCCCTAAGTTGGAAAGAAAATCTGAAAATTCTAAATCTGAGATTAAAAAACGTGAACCTCAAAAAATTACTAAGCCAGAAAATGGGGTATTTCGAAAGTTGAAATAATAATTGGTCATGAAAAAACTGAAGCTTATAAAAATTTGTAAAAAACATTTGTTATAAAAAATTCAAACTTTTTTATTCACAAAAAAAATTTTTGACGTCCACAAGCACAAAAAATTAAAGTTTAAAATTATTGTTTAAAAAACTAGCTGTGGTTTACGTCCTTAAAAAAAAATAATTTTATATTTATTCCTAACTATAACAAAACTCTGATTTTTGAATGTCAGATGATGACCGATCGATCTACAATCTTCTGCCGATCCCCCTCCTGATCCTATGTCTCCTTTACGTGATGATAGCGGGGATGGCTGCCAAGCGTTATTTGAGTTTTACCAAGGCCAGATACATAGGTATGTTGGGAAAATTATATTATGGTCTCTTGTTCATTGAATGTTTGATCAGAACCATTCTTTTCATTCTTTTGGGTGTGGCCTCCATGGGAGGTTTGGAGGATAAATCAACTGAAAGTGCCTATTATTTCGGCATGAACATAATATATATCCCAGAATTTTTGATCTGGATATCATGCCTTCTGTTATTTTGGCAATATTTGATCATGTTTTACATTTCACATATCAACTTTTCGTTGAGCTCGCAGACAGGTGACCCGCTTCCAGTGCCTTTGCGATTCAAATCGTTCAATATGATGATATTTTTGATCGTGGTCTTCGTGATCATGCAGGCTGTGTTTGTGATCCTTTTCAACACCAAACAAATCGGCCTAGGTTTCTTAATGTTAGAAGATATGACTGTGAATTACGCATGTGCCTTGATTGCAATTGTCACTCACTTCATTCTCCATTTGAAGTTTTCAGGAGCTCCTTATGTTTCTGCCCTCTATAAGGAGAAAAAGGGAAGAATGACTCAAATTATAATTTATTGGGTTTTGGCTAGACTTTTCAAAGGAACCTTTAGTGTCGTTTTGCTAGCTTTTAATGGAGATATAATCAATGATTTCACTGATGATTCCATACATGATAAAAATGAGCAATCCATCCAATTGGTGGAGATTGTGATTTTCTTCATTAATTACTTCTTTGCCGAAATTATAGCTTTTTCCCTAACTTTGAACAAGGGGGTGGCTAACATTTTCCAATTATATCAATATTCTAATCCTTTGAAAGAAGTGAATGTTCTTTTGTTGCAGGAAAATTCGAACCCTTTTGAAAATTTACCAGAAGGCAAGAAATATTCAAACGCAACCGACCATCAAGATTCAAGTACTTTGAGTGTAGAAAGTTTGTTCCAGAATCTAGATCTAACTAAAATGAATTTTGATGAGAAATTCGTTCCGAGCATTGGGCCCAACAAATTTGGAGTGATCAAGAAGGTTTTTTATTTTTCCAAGTCGATGGCGATTCGCACCATAGAAATTGAGAACATCAGCAATTTCATCATCGAGGAAGTGCAAGAGGATATGCTTCGTCTGATAAAATTGGATTGGAAGAAATTGAATCCGATTAAAGGACTCTATTATGACAAATCAAAAATAATCCTAATGAGCGATTTTTTAGATGATCCTAATCTGGATCAATACTTCATCAATCCTCCAGATTTAGGCATAAATGGAGAAGACCCCAAAATGAAGATAGCTTTGGAAATTGCAAAAACCTTACAATATATGCATGAGAACAATGTGTTTCACGGGCATCTTTCGCCTAATAACATTTTCATAGGCAAGAATCAAAGGGTGAAAATTGTGGATTATGGTTTTAGAGGATTGAAAAAACTCATTTCTTTACAAAGAGGATATGCTAATAAGTCGAAATATACAGCACCTGAACATCTCAAGGAAAAAACAATGATCGTCAAAACCTTCAATCAAGGGTCTGATATTTATAGCTTTGGGGTGATTTTCTGGGAAATACTTGAGGGTAAGAAAGCGTTTGATCATGTGAATATGAAGGATTTGGTTGTGTATGTGGTGGAGAAACAAAATAGACCAAAAATTTCTGAGGGGATAAATGAGAGCCTTTCGAAATTGATCAGGGCATGTTGGCAGGAGGAGATCGAAAAAAGACCGAGCTTTAAAGTCATTTGCAAGATGTTGGAACAGAATGCCACTTAATTAATTAAGTTTTAATTGATTTTAAAAATTAGAAAGGAATTTGAAAAATATATTATTTCGTTATGAGATGTGATGATATTAATGAATTATTTTAATCAATTAAAATTAATTTTTTAATCGGAAATTAAATTTAAATTTTGATTTTGGAATAGAAAATTTAATATTTTTTATAATTTTTTTATAAAATTAATGATAAAATAAATTTTTTTTAAAAAATATTTTTTATATATTTGTTTATTTGAAGACAAATAACGATAAAACGATTGATTTTCAAGCCCTAATTTTATTCTTTTGAAAACTACTTTTAAACTTTAAATTTCCAAATAAAATTTATTTACAAAATTGTATTATTTATTCATTGCTTGAAATTTTTTTGGCCGAAAGCTTATTAAATTTCGACATCCCAGTGCTTTCATTTGAACGTTTATGACTGCTAAAGCCTTCAATTGAGCTGCTTCTCCTGCCTTTCCCGATGTCTTTTGTCTGATCTGTTGTTTGAACATCACTTTTCGTTATAATAGCAATAGTTGTAACTTTTGGTGAGACCTTTTTATAATGAACCGAATGTCTTTTATTGGTAAATTCTTGACTCAACTTCCTTTCTAAAAATCTGATGTCATCTAATTTTATTTCTTTAAAAATCATCTTGTTGATTTTTTCAGTAAGATCATCCCCAAGTTTCAATTTTTCTATTTCCATATCTTCTTTACTTTGTTTCTTCTTTTTTTCCTCAACTAATTTCTCTTGACTTTCCTTCAAATCTATGACACTTTCAGTATGATCATTAATTTTTATAGTGAAATGTTTGGAGCCTCTTCTTTGTTGAGGTGGTGAATCTTCACCTTTTTTTATTGAATGCTTCACATCTTTCGCGGGAATCTGATTCATAAATTCATTATGTTCATCGTCTATCTGCTTTTGAGTTTTGACCCTATTAAACAACTCTCCAATCACTTTATCATGTAAAGTGTTGAGATAATCAGAAATCATCTCGTTTAACGCCTCTTCTTTGTTAAAGTTCGGAACGTTCGGAACATCAGAAGGGCTATTTGAGAACTTTTTTTGTGGGGTTTGATTAAACATATCAAGAGATTTATCCATTTGAGGAAATTCTATTGTTGTTGGATTGTTTATGAATAAAGTTTTAAAAATGGACCTGAAATGGATGCTTTTGAAAAAGTCATTAATTCAAGCGATGTGATGTATTCCTGAATAAATTTTTTGCAAAAATTAATCTTTTTAGAAATTATTGGCTCTTCGAAGTTGGGAAGTTGATAAGTTTTGATTTTTTCGGTGAGTTTTTTCTTTCAAAATTTTCGGGAATCAAAGAAAATTAATAAAAATTAATTATTTTTTACATCCTTTGAAATATAACTCACATAATCTTTCAAATGTTTAAAATAAGCAATGACCTCCGAAAACTCCTGTAGCAAACCTTCACATTCTACAATCATCCTCAAAATGATATTTAATACCTAAAATGACAAAAAAATTTAATTGATCATTTATGGAAAAAAGAAAATTTTCTTAAAATAACCTTAAATTTATTGCTATCTTGTTTCAGAAATTCTCCGATTTTTTCACCATCACCTTCCATCAAACCAATCATCGACTTCCCCATATAATTCGGACTATTTTCCTCTTGTTTCAACAAATAGTTTTTCAAAAACTTCTCATCCCTATCTTTAACATGATCCTTGTCCACATCCTCACATTCGATCATTTCCTTATAATATGAGTCTGGAGGACAAAAAAACGATTTGATCATGGGGTCATCTATTTTTTTCGTTTTTCTATTATTTTTCGAACTATTTTCGGAATCTTCTTGTTTTTCAACTAATTGTTTTTCAGGTGAAATGGGTTCTTTCTTCGCTGAGTTTGATTTTGGTGGAGATGAGCAGAATTTTTTGTATTTTTCATAGAATTCAAGCCAAATTTCAAGCAAATTACTGGCATTGACGCAATTTTTCTTCTGGATCGCAGGAGTTTTCTCGTTGATTGATTTGATGCGATTGGTGATGTTTTTCAATATTTCATCGAAATTTCTGAACTCGTTAAACATGCGATTTGTTAGGGTGGACCATTGATTCAGGTTAAGTTCAATATTGTCGAGATCCCCGGGTTCGATTTTAAAGTAATATAGATATGTGATGATTGATTTGCGTGCTTTCTGATAAAAAGCAAGTTTTTTTTGAGAAACATTCTCCTCTAACAGGAAAATATTAAAAAGTGCCACTTCTTTGCTTGTAGAGGAGAAATTTTCAAGGGAGCCGGTGAAATTTGTTATGAAATCAGTGATTTGTGACTTATTATTAGTAGAGAATTTGAATTTTTTCTCAAGATAGTAAGGCAGAAAGGCCATCAAGTTAGGGGAACTACTCTTCTTTTTGGTTTCTAATAAGTAATCATCCAGAAGACTTGTTGAGAATATCAGAAAATCTCTAAGATTCATAATAGGAGATTTCTATATAAAAGAAAATTTTCATAAAAGATAAAATAAGGGAAATTAATTTAAACTTTCAAAGGGGATCTTAAATATCCTTGTCGAAGCAGGTCTTTTTTGAAATTTGAATAGGTGGGATTTACTTCAGTTGCCACCTCGTCGTGGTTTTTTTGTGACATTTCGAGAAAAAATGTTTTATATAATAAAATTTCTTAATAAAATAATTAATTTGTACATAATTTTTGAATACCAAAAAATTTAATTAAAAAAAAATAAATAAAATGGATCAAAATCATTATTTGTCAAATATCGATTCGATCGGCACTGAAACCATCGTATATAATCTGAAATATGCAATTGAAAACAACAGTCATGCTGAATACTTTGAGACTCTTGAAATGCAACTCAAGCAAAAAAATGATGACATTGAAAAGATTTGCACCGACAATTGGCAAGAATTCCTCGAAAACTTCAAAAAATTCATCATCCATAAGAGACTCCTCAGCAGTTTTTCCTCCAAAGTTGATCTGTTCAACGAAAAAATCTATAAAATCTCTCTTCGGAACAAATACGACACCAGCGAGATCAACAATAAAAAAAAGGCCATTGAAAATATCAACAAGACTCTGAAACATTTGGGTGAGGTGACTGATATTTTCTCCTTATTAAATAAGTCAGTCGACAACTTAAGCAATGAAAAATTCATGGCCAGCATCCGAACGATCTCTCAAATCAAAAAGAAACCCCTCTTAGGTCCCCAAAATTCTACTTCCATGATTAAACATGTCGTCAGTGAGATCTCACCCATGATCTTTCTAAAGATCCGGACCAAATCAGATGGTTTCATGAATGAATGGATCAATTATACTAAGGCCAAACAATTAGAAGTGGGTATAATTATAGTAACTTTTTATGAGGAGGGGTTCAGGAATAATCTTGCGAGCTTTAATGTGAATTTGAATGCCACCAATGGCAGCACTATTAACAATAGACAGAGTCTGTATTTTGGAAATAAAAACGAAGGAGGATTCAACGAACGATTGGAAATTTTGAAAGATAAAAATGAAGCTTTTAAAGACTCTTTCGCACCAAGATATACCATCAGTCAAAGTAAAATGAGGTACTTTGAGTTCAAAATTGACTTGCATTTACTTAATCAATGTCAACAGATTTATGAAAATATTAATGAATATCTCATTTTTTTAGAGAATCTCAAGACCTACCGCCAGAAACAACTCATCAACATTTGTGATGAACCTGTAGTTTCAGCAAAAGATATGAGGAATTACATTTGCCAAGTACTGGGATTTTTCGTAATCGAGCGGGAACTCACACGACATTATAACAATTATAATTTCATTGAAAGTTTGTGGCTCGACGGGCTTAGAAAAATCGAAAAAAATATGGCAAGTTGTTTCGAAAAAATGAATAATTCTAGTGAATTCCTTGAAATAAAAAACGAGCTGCATATGCTCGGCTTCATTGTGCAAAAATTGGGGTTTCAAGGCCAAAGCACCAAGCTTCTCATGGTGATAAAAGATAACTTTCTTCGGTTTTCTGAAAAAATCATAAATACATATATGCCAAATTTGATTGAAAGAATCAATAATGATGGGTTTTCCCGCATGATGGTGACCTCTGTTCAGGATTATGAGCAACTGTCTCGCATTTTCGATGAAAATTTCAGAGAAGTCGCCTCATTTCAAAAGGAAACTGAGTTCACTTTCAAATTTACTGAGGTAATTCCGGAAATTGCTGAGCTTGTGAGGAAATTTCTGCAAAATAATTTGATTTATTTGAGAGGGGTTATGGATTTAGAGGGATTGATACATATTCAGTTAGATCGGTTTTACTTCAAAATATATGAAGCTTTCAAAATACTCATCGACAAGAGAGTGCTGAATGTACTACAGGTCGGCCAGACCATTGAAAATATGGGATATATGGGGAATTCTTTGAAATACTTTAAGAATCTGATCGAAAACAATTTCAAGATTTTGTGTTCCAGGGAATACGAGGCTTTTTTTTACTTTGATCAGTTGAAAATGAATTGTGAGGAACTCATTCAAGAAATGACGAAACAAAAAATTGATGAGTTTTTGGAAAATTATTTCAATGTGGATTGGACCACGAAACATCCTAACACCAAACATCAAGGCTTTATTCAAGATTTGGGTGATTTTCTATTGGGAGTGTTCGGATCGATGAAAATGATTAATGCGGAAATTGTTAACAGTCTGATATATTTGACTTTTAAACATATTAATGTCCAAATTTTGAATATTTTATGCGATGAAAAAATAAAACATTTCAATATTATTGGTTTGGTAAATTTGCAATTTGATGTATTGTTTTTGTTTGGACTATGTGGGGATAAATTGGCAGAACATGCTAATTTGATGGAATGCTTGAGGGAGATCAGACAGTTCTTGGATTTGTTTTTGCTGTATCATCCAAGTGATTTGCTAGATCCGAATTTAAGAAACACAAAATATAATCAATTGAGTATTCAAAAAATGATTCTCTTGTTCAAAAAATATAAAAAAATTGTCGTCGGGAAGTATCCTGTCATAAGGAAAAGACAAGTGAAGGCCACAATGGATAAATTGAAATTGGAGTTTCAAAACAATTAATTTTAAAATTAAAAACTTTTTTTTTTCAAATTTTTGCAATTTTTTATTTTTTTTTTTTGTGAAAATATTTATTATGAGCAATAAAACTATGTTTTATTCAAATTTTAAAACTTCCGTTTTGAATTTAATTATTATAAACTCTTAATTTTTCAAAAATCAAATAGTTTCTAAATCATTCTAAAAAAAAATAACAGAAATTCATGAATAAATCAGAAGAGATGAACCCCAAAGACGATGGGGTTTATGTGATTCAGGAAATAGAAATCAGCGATGAGTCAGAGCCAGAGGACATTCGAGATCTTGAATCCTTTGATGAAAATTTTGTTGAAGATAATGACATAGAAAATCTTGACAAGTTGATGACTGCCACAGCAAAAAGTATATTATTTTTATCTAGTTTGTCATTTAAAGAAATTACTTAGAGGAAGAACCACCTAAACCTGTTGAGCCTCCAAAATATGAATCCAAATCTTTGAAACGATTAGAAGTGGTGGATGACTTCATAAGAAATTTTCTCATAAAGCATAAAATGCAAAGATCATTGGAAGCTTTTCAGGTTAGAAAAAGAATTTGATCAAGTTATATAGTTGGTTTTGTGGTTTGTAGCAAGAATGGTATGAGTTGTCACAAAAGGGAAAAATCACCAGCGACACTCTCGGACAAATCCCTGATATATATATCAAAAATGAAAAGCTGGAAGAGCAAATCGATTATTTGAAATCAGAACTAGATAAGGCTAAACTCATAGCTGAAAAGGCAAAGTAAACAACCATTTATTAATTTATTCTTATTTTTCTAACTAAAAAAAACTTAAAATGGTAACCCCTAATAAAAATAGTATAGCCCCTTTTTTTCTGAGTGCTTGTTCTTAATAAAAAAAAATCACATTTAATAAATTAAAAAAATTAAAATTTTTGAAAAAAAATAATAAATTTTTCTAGAGCAACATGGGATAAATTGCGCAAAGAAAGAGATTTCCATAAAATGCACCACCACCGAGTCCAACAAGAGAAGAAAAAACTGAACAACGACATTGAAAAGTTGAAAAACCTCCATAAGCAATATGAAGCCAAATACCAAGAATTAAGTGGGAAATACGAAGCTGCAATGAAGGAAAAGATGCTTTTGAAGTTGGAAAGGGACCGTCTTGCAACCAAAACTGATGCTTTGCAGAAATCTCTCCAATTAGTACTTCTCATCTAAATTAAGATCTTCTTTTTTTAAAAATCTCTCGCAGGCCGAAGAAAAAATGATCAAGGATTCGCAAACTGGCGATCAGCTTCCAAAACTTGATGCTTCCAAGGAAAAAGAGCCAAAATCACCTGGCAATCAAGAAAAAAAATCGAAAAAAGGTGCAAAGCTGACGCCCTTCCCTGCCGAGGACCGTGTCAATCCATATGCCACAATGACTTTTGAGACCATAAATTATAAGAATGCCATCTTAAGCAAGACCTATAAAGGGCATATGATGTCGATCAGTTGTCTCGCAATGCATCCTAAAAAATCTATCGTGGCTACTGGTTCTGATGATTTCACCTGGAAGATATGGACGTTGCCGCAAGGAGAGTTGATTTTATCAGGTGAAGGCCACAAGGATTGGATTTCCGGGCTGAGTTTCCATCCCAAAGGTTCTCATTTAGCAACTGCTTCTGGTGATTGCAATGTGAAGATCTGGGATTTCATCAATGCAAGTTGCACTTATACTTTCAAAGATCATATCCAACCGATTTGGTCTGTAGCCTATCATGACACGGGAGATTTCTTGGTGACTGGATCGATGGATCACACAGCCAAATTGATTGATGCCAACATTATGAAGACTAGGTATACCTTCAGAGGCCATGTTGATTCGGTGAATCATGTTTGTTTCCAGCCATTTTCAAACATCTTTACCACATCTTCAGCTGATAAGACATTGAGTCTTTGGGATATGAAGAGTGGCCTGTGTATACAAACGTTTTATGGACATTTGAACTCAATTAACCATTCTGCTTTCTCGTTGAAAGGGGACTCCATATCTTCATGCGATGCAGATGGAGTAGTGAAAGTGTGGGATGTTCGTATGGTGAAAGAGAGGTAAATATGAATCCAATAAAATTATAAAAACAACAATATTTAGGGCACAATATGATATAGGCCCATATTCAGCCAATAGTGTGGCTTTTGATAAAACGGGAACCATGATAGCGGTTGCAACAGACGAAGGATTTATTAGGATCATTAATGACAGTAAAAATGTAGTGGAAGGAAAACTTCAGGGACATGAGGAAGCAGTGCAAGATGTCGTTTTTGATTACAACTCAAAAATGATCGTTTCAGCTGGGTCGGATGCAACTTTTAGAATCTTCCAATAAATGAATATATTTCGAATGAATAATTTATTATCATTTTTTGAAATAAATAAATTAAAAAAATAAAGAATTTCATCCTCCTTTTTTTTATTTTTTTAATTTATACCATATTTTTTTTTAAACAAAAAGCTGAATAATTTAAACATAAAACCACAGGGCTGGAATAATCCTTCGTTTTTTTCTTTTTTTTTTACAAAAAAAACGAAAATGACCTTTCGATTTTTTTTCGGTCCTTCATTTTTTTTTTTCTGTTATTAAGACATTTTTTTTGTTTTTTTTCATCTCATTGAAAATTCAAAACTTCCGATTTTTTTTTTTTAAAAAAAAACAAACTTTAAATAAGTCGTATAATTACTATTCATTGCATAAAAATTTTCGTTTTTTTTTTTTTTTTTCGTTTAAAACGAAAGCTTTTTGGGGAAGATTTTCCAGCGATGTAAAACCATAAATTTTTGCCCTTTCAAATATTTATATTCGTTTAGCGAATTGAAAACAATAATTTCATTTTCAAAAAAAATAAATAATAATCCCAATGTTGCCAAACTTTCATCAGAATAACAAAGATTTCGACCAAGCAAAACTGACGCCCTTCCCTCCCGAGGATCGTGTCAATCCATATGCAACAATGACTTTCGAGAACATCAACTATAAGTATGCTATCTTAAACAAGACCTTTAAACCGCATATGATGTCTATCAGTTGTCTAGCAATGCATCCTAAAAAATCCATTGTGGCCACTGGTTCTGATGATTTCATCTGGAAAATATGGACGTTGCCGCAAGGACAGTTGATTTTATCAGGTGAAGGTCACAAGGATAGGATTTCCGGGCTCAGTTTCCATCCCGAAGGTTCTCATTTAGCCACTGCTTCTAGTGATTGCAATGTTAAGATCTGGGCTTCTGGTGATTGCAATGTTAAGATGTGGGATTTCATCAATGCAAGTTGCACTTATACTTACACAGATCATATCCAACCAATTTGGTCTGTAGCCTATCATGATACTGGAGATTTCTTGGTGACTGGATCGATGGATCACACAGCCAAATTGATTGATGCCAACATTATGAAGACTAGGCATACCTTCAGAGGCCATGTGGATTCGGTGAATCATGTGTGTTTCAAACCATTTTCAAACATTTTTACCACATCTTCAGCTGATAAGACATTGAGTCTTTGGGATATGAAGAGTGACCTGTGTATACAAACGTTTTATGGACATTTGAACTCAATTAAGCATTCTGCTTTCTCGTTGAAAGGGGACTCCATCTCTTCATGCGATGCAGATGGAGTAGTGAAAGTGTGGGATGTTCGTATGGTGAAAGAGAGGTAAATACAAATCCATTAAATTATACAAACCAAAATATTTAGGGTACAATATGATCTAGGCCCATATTCAGCCAATAGTGTGGCTTTTGATAAAACGGGAACCACGATAGCGGTTGCAACAGACGAAGGATTTATTTGGATTATTAATGACAGTAAAAATATAGTAGAAGGAAAACTTAAGGGACATGAGGAAGCAGTGAAAGATGTCGTTTTTGATTACAACTCAAAAATGATCGTTTCAGCTGGGTCGGACCAAACCTTTAGAATCTTCCAATAAATAAATATATTTCGAATGAATAATTTATATCTTTATTAAATAAATTAAAATAAATGGAAGAATTTTTTTTTTTTTTTCATTGAGGATATATTTTTTTTAAAAAAAACCTGAATAATTTAAACATAAAACATAAATTTTGGCCCTTCCAAATATATATAATCCTTTAGGTCTCGAATTAAAAACAATAATTTCATTTAAAAAAAAAAAAAAAATCCCATGATACCAAACTTTCCTCAGAATACCGTTCAGCCGATGCCAAATTACAAAGACTTTTACCAAAACCCAATGCAAATGCCAATGAACAACCAAGGCCCGATGAATCAAATGATGCAGCCTCCGAACCCTTCCAATTTTCAAATGCAACCCCAGATTCCACCCCAAAAAATGCAGAACAACAACCAACCAAACATCATCTCATCAAACTTCATTCCTAACAAAGAATTTAACACCAGAAAAGACATGTTTCCAGGGAAACAACAACTCAACAAAATACCAATGGGAAATCGACCTCCACAGAACTTCCATCATAAAATCGACCCAATGTCGCAAAGAAGCACAAAAATCATGAAAATGGGGGGTGGTGGCAACCCGATTTTCAACGGTCCGAGAAAAATTGATATCTTCAAACAATCCAACTACCGAAAAAACAATAATTTCGGTCAACAAGAGTCCTTGAGCGACATCGATGATCAACAACAGATGAAGATGCCGAAATTCATGAGACCCCCCATGCAAATGAACCCAAAACCCCCAATGCAAATGAGGAAAGGCAAAATGATGAACATGGAGCCAATGAAAATGAGACAACCACCATTTTTCCCGAATTTTCAAATGGATGGAAACATGAATCCAATGAACGCATTTGGAAACAATAGAATGGGTGGTTTCCAAGAACAAATGAATGATATGGGGGATTTTGGGGGGTTCGGACAGAAAGGTGCTCATCAGAAAAAATGTAATTTTGAACGTCTAAAACTTTTTAAAAAAAATGTTCTTATCTTTTTTTTTTTTTAATTTTCAGCAACCCTCATTTCAACTCAGACTTTTTTTAAAACCAAAATGTGTCCACATTTAATAAATGTTTTCAACATCATTTTCTCTAACTAAAAAATTATTTTTTTTTTATGTGATAGGGAAATTGCACCAAAGGAATCAAATGTAACTATGCACACTCCATTGAAGAGATCAGAGAACCTCCTAATCTTAGAAAAACCAAAATGTGTCAAATGTTCACTTTGGGTAATAAAAATATATAATAACAATAAAAATTCTGATTTACATTTTTGTTTAGGGAGATGCAATTTAGGTGGAAATTGCCAATTTGCACATGGAGAAGTGGAATTAAGATCCACACCAAACTTGTTCAAAACATCATTGTGCACAGTTTTTGCGAAAACTAACTCATGTCCTCATGGAGATAAATGTAGATATGCTCATGGCGAACATGATATAAGACCACCGTAAGTTTTTTTCTCTTAATATGATATGAATTTCGGAATCATTAAGGAGCTTTTTTAGCAATAATCAAGGAAACCAAAATCCCAACAATAATTTTGGCAATCCAGATATGGATCAAGGATTTAACCCACAAATGAACTTCAACCCAAATCAAGGAGACATGATGAATCAAATGCCAATGAATTTCAACCCGAATGGTGACCCAAATTTCCAAAATTTCGGCATGCATAATTTTCCCACTAACAATAATGACAATTTATTTAAAAACCCATCTGGTTTTAATCTGAACAAAATCCAACCAAATAATAATAATGGGTTCCACAATCAAAACGGCATCAATAATAATAATAATAACATGGGGAACAATGGACAGGGAAACAACCAACAAGGAGGCCTTGATCAGGACAGTCAAAAGGGAGAACCGTTGATATAAAGAAGTAATTTGATCATTTTTTATTTTTTTACTTCTTCAACTTTTAATTTTTATTTTAAATTTTTATTTTAAAGTTTTTTTAGTAAAAAAATTTAGTTTAGTTTGGACGAGTTAAATAATTAATTTTTAGAGACAATTTACGCTTATAATTTCAAGCCATTAGAATTTATTCATTAATTTATTATTATTTAACTCTAACTTCGTTGAATAAAGAAAAAAAAATTTTATTTATTAATTTATTTATTTTTTATTGTTTTTTTTTCTTGTGCTCCTTGTTTTTTGTTTGGTTTAGTTCCTTTTTTATTTTTATGTTATTGTTTTTTATTTTTTTAATATTTTTTATTTTTATTTTTGCCCTTTTATTTTTTGGAGATGTTTTTTTATAGTTTTAAACGTTTTCCTTTTATCGAGTTCAGTTAATTTTGCCTTGAAAAGAAAAAACAATTTTTTTATTTAATTTTGTAATTTCGAAATTTAAAACAATGATTGAAAATTTTGGTCCTTTCCATTTTATTCTATATTATCCACTTACTTATTTTTCTTTAGAATGTCCAGTGGTTGTTTTCTTTGCCTTTATTTCCAACAACTCTTAACAAAGTCAACTATTTTGACTATTTTTGCTTCCCAAATTGTTCTTCATCATGGTAGCATTATCGATGATACTGAAAACTTTGAAAACAAATGTGATATTTTCATAAATGAAATATTTTATGTTTGTTTCAAAAAAAAACGAAGGGGTTACGGAATTTTTTATCTTTGTTGCTAACAAAACATTTTGTGAAAATTTACAGTATTTTGAAAAATTCAAGGATTGAATAAAAAAGTTCTAAAATTTAATTTAAAATTTTTTTTTTTTTTTTTATAATTTTAAATAGCAAATCAAAAAATGAACAAATTAAATGCAACCCGTAAATATTTTTTCGCCGCTGTCAAAACTCAGGTAAAAACTATATCAATTACAGGTTCTGCAGAAGGTCCAGCAAGTGTTAAGGCTGTCTTTGATAGCAACAAGAAAACTGTTGAAGAATCAACCCCTCTTGAATTATTACTATACTCTTTAATTTCTTGTGAAAACGCCACTTTGCGAGCCATTGCAAAAGAGAAAAATGTTAAACTTGGGGTCTTAAATTTCAAGAAAGCAGATGCCGTGTATGATACTAAAGGGTTCTGGGGCTTGGACCCGAATAATAAGTTTTCAAAGATTGATTTGGAGATGGAAATTCAAAGTGATGCGAATGAAGAAAAAATGAAGGAAATGTTGAAGTTGATGAAGCAAAGATGCCCGATTTATAATATGTTGCATTTGGCAGGAGTTGAAATAAATGCAAATTATTCGTTTAAAGGATTGTAAAAAAGGAAACGACACGAGAAAAAAGATATCCTGCAAAAAATTTTAAAAAAATCTTAAAACTTTAATTAAAAACGTCAAAAACTAAAAAATGCATTTAGAAAAATAAAATGTTAGGCAACTTTGGAAAATAAAAATAAATTTCAAAATACGTCGAATATGAAATAATTAATAACAACAAAAATTTCAAAACAAAAATAAAATTAATCTACGACCATGTTTCTGACCATTTTTTGAGCAACGTCAACACATTTTCTTGGTGCTTGGTATTAAATATCAGCAGTTCCTCCTCTTTGAATACCTTTTGCAGGCAGGTTTTCTTGAAAAATTCCATACATTTGCTCCAATCATTCAATTTTCTCTTATGGAAAAACCCCCTTAAAATTTCCATATTCACGAGCACAAAATATTCCAAAAACGCTGGTTTCAGGAAATCCGCTGATTTCAACACCAAAAAAGCCAGTTTTTTCAAATTTGTTTCAAATGGGTTTTCTTTGTTTTTGAGGTTTTCTCTAGGTATAGTTTCTGTTTTGAGATAAGTTTTGTTTTGAAGGCTTAGTTCTTTTAGAAACCAAGCTACATAATCCTCTAATTTTTGAGGTTCAAAGGATTTCAAAACCATCTGCAAATTTGAAAATTCCTCTTCCAAGTTGCAAATGATCGAGCTTTGATCTTTGAGGTTCATTTCGGTTTCCAATAGCAACACAAGCGTCTTCTCATAAATTTCTTCCTCCATTATAGAAATTTCATCATAAATTGGCTCTTTTGGCTCTTTATTCTTGATAACGGGTCTTCCCATTTCCCCTTCGAATTTTTTCTCTTTTTTTGACAGTTTGTTTGAAAACTCTTCATTGTGTCGATCCCTTTGATGCTTATGAAGGGAATCCAATGTTTGATAACTGTTACCACATTGACATTTGAAAGGAGAGGCACGATCTTTGCATCTTTTCCTTTTGTATATGGCTTTTGTGAGCATTGGCTTGAACGATATGGATTGTGTGAAATCAAGCATTATGAAAAAAAATGTGAAGAATTCTTTCTATAGAATTCTTTCTATGAAAACCTTCTCTAATGTTATCGATTTTTCTTAAAAAAATTTAAACCAAAATATAAAAAAACTATTTTGTTAAAAAAAAAGAAGATTTTTTAAAAAATTTTTATATAAAATAAAAAGCATTTTATTTTTTCAAAAAAGCCTCAAATTCCTTAGTGAAAGCATTATACAGCCCCTTAAAATTTTTATTGTCAAATTCAGTCTCTTTTTCTACCAACCCCGCGTATTTCTTTATTGATAACAACTTATTATTATGAATTTGGACAATTCGAACCAAATTGTCATGTTTTAATTTATCGAAAAACTCCTTCTCTTTTTCAGGCGAATAAGAAAATTCCAGATGCTTTTCTCTTCCTCTAATTATTTTTTTAATATGAATTTCATTCGCCTTTTTCTCACTTTCCACTAATTTTGATTTTTTATGAAAATGATCATTTGGTCCTTTATTAACACCATTTTTTCTTGGAATTTGGAGGTTTTCATCCAAAAGATTGCCTATTCGAAAAGTTTTTTTCCTCAATTCATTGAAAGTATTCTTCGAAACTTCATTAATTTTTTTAGGTGTTTTGAGAATAATTTTTTCTTTATTTTGAGAAGGTTTTGAAAAAATGCTTTGATTACAAAGCTTCAAGAGATCGTTAAAGTTTTTGCTCACATCAGTCAAAAAGACTTTTTTTAGGTTAGAGTCATAGACAGAATTCTCGCCCATTAGATTGCATGTGCTTTTGCCCGCGAAAAGAGAGGGGAATTCAAGGAAGTTTAAAGATTTTTTGTGCTTTTGCGAGAAAGTTGAATCAGAAATATCTGGTGTTTTGGAATGGAAAGATGCAACTTTTGGAAGTTGACTTTTAGAATTCGATATATTGATATGGTAACTGATGGAATGTTGATGACGACTGGGAGTGTTTTGTTCACTCATGATCATTTTTTATCATTAAGCCATATTTTTTTTAATTATAAATTTTTTTATTTATTATTTTTTTTTTGCAAAAATTATGAATTGTTTTAATTTTTGGTATGTTTTTTTTTTTTTTTTTTCCTATGGCTATTTATTTAAACTGTATTTGATTTTTGAAACTTTGCATAAAGTTCCTTCAAGATCCAATGCGTTCACATTAATTTCAATGGCGTTCTTTTTGATTGATTCGAGACCCTTAGAGATATCCTCAATCTTCATGTTGGAGTTCCTAAAAAAACCTAAACAAACTCATAATCTCTTAAAAACTTACAAATTTTTCTGCGTCATAATCTGTGGAACCTCACCCGATTTATCATAAACTTTCATTGTTTCGAGAAAGACATTCACTGCAATTACATTATAGGTTTGCTTCAAAAAGGTAACCAATTCTTCTACACTCATGGAGTTGTTTATTTCAATTTTTTTCCAGGGGTCCAAATCTATTGAAAAAAAGTAAAAAAAAAGTGAGTTTTAAAGAAAAACTTTCTGGAATGTTCTTAAATTTTTCAATTTCAGATTCATTGATACTTTTGGGACTCGAAGGTTCAATAAATTCATAAAGGTTAAATCGAAGATCGATTGTTGCATTTCTGAAGTTGGTTTTTTCTTTGTTCTAATGACCCTTTTTTATGAAGAAATTTCAAGAATTTACTTGGGCGATCTTAAAAAGCTCCATGCAAAGGATTCCGGCGATCATTTGATGAGTCACTCCGATGTTTCTTTCAATGTTGAAAGCGATTTTTTCGACTTTGTAACGTTGCAGCTCCAATAAATTATAGCACCGTGATTTCAAATTTGAGGTCACCGTGATAAATTCCAAGCACAAATTACGTTCCACTTCATCATCTTCGATGTTAAAAACTTTGAATTTGTATTCTTGACCGATTTTCAAATCTGAAAAAAAAAAATTTTTTTTTTAATATCAAATTATTATTTTTGTCAAAAAAAAATAGAAACAAAAATCATCTCCCCGACAAAAAAAAATAAAATTAAATGTATTATTTAATAAAATTAAATGCATTAATTTCCCCCCATCCTTTTTCCAAAAAAATAAAATGATAATAATATATATTACTTCCCAAACTCTGCATTAAAGATTCCATTTTTTCAGTTTGATCCAAAAATTCCAATTTTTTAATCTTATTCTGAATTGCATTTTTGACTATCGAGATGATGGTTGGTTTCTTGAAGTTCGTTTGAATGTTGAGGATGATCGCTAGAATATTTGATGTCTGGATTACGAAATTCATATGTGACTCTTCTGTGAGATCGAATTCTTCAGGTTTAGGTATTTTTCTATATCCAGTCCAAAAATTGTTAACATTGTTCCCTGCACTATTATCAATGGGGTATTTTTTTAGGAGAGCTTGAATCTTGTCGCCATAAAGAAATTCAAAGATATCTTTCGCTATCACAACCAAATCATCAAAAACAAGCATTTTTTTGGGGTCTTCAAAAATTTTATAGAGCAAATTGAGCTTTTAAAATTTTTTGAGAAAAAAAATTTCTTTAAAACTATTACTTTTAGCTCATAATTCTTATGTGCAGCCTTGTTTTGTGAAAAATCTTGCACAAATTTCCCTGGATTCAACAGTAAATTCCTACATTCTTTGCCAATTTCTCCAAAAAGCTCAGTGAAAGTCTCGTTAGCCCAAAACACCGTGTGTTCAGGTAAATAAGGGAACATCTCCAAAGTTTCATAATTTAAATCCAGTCTCATTTTCTTGCTAAGGTACTCATCAGGCCAAGGTGAGGTTTTAAATGGTAGAACCACTTGCGAATGGGCTTTTGTGCCAGAGATTTTGGTGTCCAAGAGTACTTTTTCGTACCAGATAGCCTTATGTCTCAGTGTTTTCCTGGTTTCTTCATCATCAGTGGCACAAATTATCACATCCAATTTCCTCCAGAATTCCTCATTGAACATTTTTTCATTTTTCTCAGAAATATTCAAAGTGATTGGTTCAAGATTTACTGAATCGTTGATTTTCTTTACCCAGGCCGCTGCAGCTTTGCATTTGTACTCTTTTAGATACTCATTGCTATAAAATATATAATATCTTACCAAAAACACATTGTTTTACCTTAACCAATGGTGAGAATTGACATTCGTTGGTTTTATAATAGCTTCATCAACAAGTTTTATCGAATGGTTGGGCAATGAAGCAACTCCCATCAAAGCCAAATTCTTCAAGAATTCACATCCACTGGCGCCTGACCCCACAATCAGCACGCTAATAAAAAATGACAGAATTTCCTTTAATAAAAATCAAATTACTTCATTCTTTGCAAAAACTCCTGAGTGTCCTTCCCAAAAATTATCACTTGATCATCATACCTCGAACCACTGGGCTCCCTGTCGATATTTTCACCAGAAGGCAGACATTCAAACGAATCAAAGTGATAGAAATCTTGCAAAGGGATGAATTTCCCTGTGAATTTCACCAATTCCAATGAAATTATCCCCGCCCAAAATGCGCAAAATGGTGTCACCTGGCATTTTGCAAACAGGCCTAAATTTCTAATATATTCTTCATCCATTATGGTGAACTCCAACACATCCTTCCGCCCATTTTCCACCATTTTTTTATGTCTGTCCAAGATCTCATGCGCCATATCGACCATAATTTGAGCCTGTTGTTTATTGTTGAGTTCAGGAAAGGTACCATATTTGTTTCCATATTCCATCAGAGCTAAATATCCCAAATGCAATAGTTTTTTCCTTGGACTGACTTCCTTCTTCTCATCGAAAGGCCTTAGCATTCTTTCCTCCAAGCTCCGAAAATTTATCCTGAAGGGCACCTTCGCAATTTCAACGAAGCCACCCCTTACATATTGACTGAATTCCTTCGTGTCTTCTATGGTGAAACTATATGGACTTAAAATCCTGATAGGTCTAGTGTCTGTGCCATTGACTTCAGTCATCCCTTCGACTTCATATATCCTGACAAAATCACCATCGGAATAATTATGCGGCTTCTCTTTGATTAAGGTCACAACCCCAGGACTCGCTTTGGTGATGTCACTGATCAAAAAAGGTTTGGGCTCCTCCCCATCTTTATCGTAGATTTTAAACCCCTCTCCATAATCAATGAAGCAATAAGCGTGCAAACCGAAGGCTTGACATAGCACAAAACCAATGGGTTTTTTCTGGTTGCGGCAAAATTTGTTCAGGGAAATAAGGTCCTTCAGGGGATAATACTTGGTGAAAATGATGAGGTCGAAATTTTTGACGTAATCTTCTGTGAGGTCCCCTTCTTGGATTGTCAATTGCACTTGTGGGTTGATCTTGTTGAGAATGGGGAAAGATGCTCTTGCACGCGTTTCTTTGCCCACATGACTTTCTTTTAAAAAGAGGTTGGAGGTCAAATCAGTTGGACGAACCAACAAATCATCCTTCAGGGCAAGATGAGCAGGACCTAAGAGAAGTATGTTTTTGGCGATTTCCACACCGATCTAAAAAAATGTAAAGTGAATAAAATTTGAAAAAGTAAATTTATGATGAACCCCCTTCAAACCATAAAGCAAAATCTTGAGCTTCTTAAATTTGCTGACCGTGGTTTGCCCAAATGCGAGGATTTCCATGTTTACGAGCTCCTGTGTAGGATTCATCAAAAAGGTTTTTTTTTTATTTCGATTTATTTTTTTTATCAAATTCCTATAAAAAACTAAGATTTTTTAAACGCAACCCTCTTGCATCATTGCCTTTGCAACCTTGATAAATCCTCCAGCATTCGCCCCTAATTGCAAATTGCCCTTATCTCCATACTTCTCGCTTAACTCGTAACATTCGTGGAAAATGTTGCCCATTATCTCCCTAAGCTGCTTCTCGATAACTGAAGCCTTCCAACTAAGCCTCATACTATTTTGGCTCATCTCCAATCCAGAACAAGCCACTCCTCCAGCATTAGCAGCCTTTGCAGGCCCAAATAGTATGCCAGAATCTTTATAAACTTTAATGGCCTCAATGGTTGAAGGCATATTAGCCCCTTCAGCCACTAGAAACACCCCATTCTCCTTCAAACCCTTTGCATCCATTTCATCAATTTCATTCTCAGTCGCACAAGGCATTGCAATATCCGCCTTGAAGAGCTTCCATGGTTTCCCTTTTTCCACATATTTGGCAGTTTGTGAATACTTCACATATTCTGAAATCCTGCCCCTCCTTTTATTTTTCAGCTCCATGATCCAGTCGAATTGTTGCCTTGTGATCCCGTTTTCTTCATACACCACACCATTTGAATCACTCATAGTCAAAGGCTTCGCTCCGATTTTCAATAAATTCTCCACGCAATATTGTGCCACATTCCCGGAACCAGAAACTAGCACTTTTTTTCCTTCCAAGCCTTCCTTTTTCATCTCCTTCAACATGGCTTCCACAAACCACACTAGTCCATAACCAGTTGCCTCAGGTCTAAGCAAAGACCCTCCATATTCCCTGCTTTTGCCAGTTAAGGTGCCTGAAAATTCATTGGCTATCCTTTTATATTGTCCGAACAAGAAACCTATCTCACGCGACCCAACACCTATATCCCCAGCAGGCACATCAATGTTCAAACCGATATGTCTAAATAGCTCTGACATGAAAGATTGGCAAAACTTCATCACTTCATTGTCACTTTTTCCCTTGGGATCAAAATCAGACCCCCCTTTCCCCCCACCTAAAGGCAATCCAGTTAAGGAATTTTTAAAAATCTGCTCAAATGCCAAAAATTTCATTATAGAGAGGTTCACAGATGGATGAAACCTTAGCCCACCTTTATACGGACCGATAGTTGAAGAAAATTGAACCCTAAACCCTCGATTGACCATTGTTTCGCCTTTATCATTCAGCCATGGGACTCGAAATTGTATGATTCTTTCAGGCTCTACTAAACGATCAAGAACTGAAAGATAGGCTGGAGTTGATGTCAATACGGGTTGGACTGAATGAAGGAACTCGGAAACTGCTTGGTGAAACTCAATCTGATGGGGGTCCCGATGTTTTATGAGTGAAAGGAGAAGCGGGACTTCTGAAAGGAATTTTGTTGACATAAGGGTTTTAATTAAGTTTAAATAACTCATATTTAGGATTAAAATGAATTTTTTTTATTTATAAATATAGAAATACTTCCTTTTTTGAGATTTGTAAATTATCATAAAAATCCTTTAATTAATAAGCGGCGGAGATTTTTTAATAATTAAAGGTTTTATTATTTAAACCTTGCGCTCCTCTCTCAAGGCGAAATATTGGGAAATCGTAGTGTTGACCTGCAATTGAATGTCCTTGGAAATCTCTTGTCTCATCCAACGCTTATAAAAGATCATGATGATCACCATAAATATCAACAAAGCGAAAATCACCAAAAACACAATGCCCACTACACTGCCTGATCCGCTGTCCGAGTTATTGGCTCTATCATCTCTGGATTGTTGGGAATTTTTGCATTTGCCTATTGGATGTTTTAATCCTTCACAAATGGCATCAAAAACACCACCAGAAGGTATCAAATTGCCCTATTTTTCCGAAAAATTGTTAAAAACTATAGGAAATTAAATTTTACTCTATATGTAATGTTGTTAACTCTGATTGATGGCCAGATTTGAATCCCTTCTCCTAGGAATAAAGCTCTTTCACCAGCCAATACTTGGTTATCATTTTCGATATCGTCACTATTCCCAAAGCTGTCTCGTACGCATTGGGTAACTTTAGGTTTATTATAACCCATTCTTGTGTAGATGCCTTCTGAACAGGATGTCAAATTAGTGGTGTTGAAGCATGTTTTGTGGAACTCAATGGCGTAATCCCACCATGTGACGTTGTTGAGTCCATAAAGACAAATTTGTCTCAGATCCTCCAAGACCACCTGTTGACCGGTGAGCGGGCCATCTCCATCTAAAAGGGCAAAAGAGAAGTATTTAAAACATTATAAAATTTTAAGATTTAAAGTAATTATTTTATTTAAAAAATTCGAATTTGATTTATTATAGTTTTTACCAGGATCTGGGGCGCAATATCTTCCATTACTAACACAATTCTCATTTGGAGTGTCTATGAAGCTCTGGACCTTGCACATTGGACAAAACCATAAGGCATAATGGGGGGTGAAAGGTGCATTGACACTCAAAATATCTTGATATGGCTTGAAACTCTCTAAGAATTCATAGCTCTTTTCATCCATTGAAGACATCCAAAGCTCATATTCCACATCGTCATCAGGGTTGGGCATGTCGAAATGGAACGAAAGGGCTACTGAATACTTTTGATTTGTTTCATTGGACTCGAGGTAATTCATGATGGTGGTTCCGTCATCCTTGGAAATCATTATGGTGGGAATGGAAATATCATGGCCGAACCCATCGTCGATCATTATGACATACTCTTCGTTTTCTTCTCGATTGTCAATGATCAGGGCCATCTTCGCACCAATCAATTGAGCGTAATGCGTCTTTGTCACAAAATGACAGCCACCTCGTTCCATCACCACTATTGGCGAAGGGTCTGAATGACTGTTGTTTGTCATGAAAGGATCAAGAGGAAGACAACCGTTTCTTGGGTTAGCTAAATGCAGGGTTCCAATCAAACTTTTACCATAGGGAACATAACCGTAATTGGCGAGAGTGAGACTCATTTCTATGAAAAAAAGAATATGATGGTCAATGGGGAGAAAAAAACGATAGAAGGACCTTTTGTTTTATATAAGTCGATCAGATCGTCTGGGGAGAAGATTTTGACTTTGACTTGACAGGATGCCAGGAGGAAGAGCAAACTGGTCAGAGCAAAAAGATGGATTGATCCCATTTTAAGATCAGATTTTTTTGAATTTTGCTTTTCTT